>Ga0255343_1000037_pt1 | contig 233376 bp, 197 predicted proteins | sample wastewater_treat_4_FD_192413 | JGI IMG/M metagenome (GOLD analysis project Ga0255343, IMG submission 192413) | Wastewater microbial communities from Lulu Island WWTP, Vancouver, Canada - plant16 | ecosystem: Engineered > WWTP > Wastewater > Unclassified | place: Canada: Vancouver, British... | reverse complement strand
AGTATTTTTTCGCAAAACCTTGACTTAACTTACCTTTCTAACTTGACAAAATGGCTATCAATTTCAAAAAAAGAAAAAGAAATAAGTATAACAAAATGTGTAAACTTTTTTTAGGACGAGACAAATAACTAAGAATAAAGAACAAAGAGCAAAGAGCAAAGACAAAAGAATAAAGACAACGAAGAACTAAGAACTAAAAACGAAGAACCCGCGACCGCGGAACTCGGAACCCGTTAACTTCCCTAACTTCTTTAACTTCTTTAACTTCCTTTACTTCCCTAACTTCCAAAAAAACTACTAACTACCAGCTACTAACTACCAGCTACTAACTACCAACTACTAACTACCAACTACTAACTACCAACTACTAACTACCAACTACTAACTACTAAAAATAACTTCCCTAACTTCCTTCCTTAAACATTAAACATTCAACAGTTCAACAATTAAATATTATCTTTGCGAAAGCAAATCATTACCAACATAATTATGGCTTATCGAAAGAAATTAGTAGTCTTAACAGGCGCAGGCATGTCGGCCGAAAGTGGTATTTCAACTTTTAGAGATTCGGGTGGATTATGGGAGCAGCACAGAGTTGAAGATGTGGCAACTCCGGAAGGATGGATGGCAAATCCGGTATTAGTGCATCAATTTTACAACGAAAGGCGCAAACAATTGATAGAGGCTAAGCCCAATTTGGGACACTATGCTTTGGCGGAATTAGAACAGGATTTTGATGTTCATGTCATCACACAGAATGTAGATGATTTGCATGAAAGGGCCGGAAGTTTGAAAGTATTACACCTTCACGGAGAGTTGATGAAAATGCGTTCCACCGGTCCCGGTGAAGAGGTTTTCGACGTAGATCCTGCTAAGCCTGAATACGGCCTGGAAGATAAATGTCCGAAAGGATATCCATTGCGACCGCATATTGTTTGGTTTGGTGAAATGGTCCCCGAGTATGAAAATGCTGCATCTGTTGCATCCAAAGCTGATATATTATTGATCATCGGCACTTCCATGCAAGTTTATCCTGCAGCAGGTTTATTGCATTATGTACAGCCGACTGTTCCGGTATATCTCATTGATCCGCAAGATGTAAAAATTGCCTATCGGGACGTATATCACATCAAAAAGGGAGCATCGGAAGGTATGGAAGAATTTAAGCGATTGATGAGAGAACAATAATCTGATGAACACCACCAAACCTTCAAATTTCTCCGGTGATTTTTACACCGACAACATCCATTTAACCCTGTATGCGACGGATGCATCAGCTTATCGTGAGTATCCTTTGGCAGTGGCCTACCCTAAAACCAGGGAGGATATCGTAGAACTTGTACGTTTTGCGGGTGCGCAAAAGGTAAATTTGATACCCAGGACTGCCGGAACTTCCTTAGCTGGTCAAGTGGTTGGAAAAGGCATCGTTGTGGATGTGTCCCGTTATATGACCGAGGTGTTGGAGCTGAATGTTGAAGAAAAATGGGTGCGTGTTCAGCCCGGAGTTATCCTGGATGAGTTGAATAAATTCTTAGCTGTACATGATTTGTTTTTTGGTCCGGAGACTTCTACCTCCAACCGCTGCATGATAGGCGGCATGGTAGGCAACAATGCCTGCGGTGCACATTCTTTGATTTATGGTAGTACGCGTGACCATTTGTTAAGCGTAAAAACCATACTCAGCGATGGCAGCGAAGTTGAATTTAAAGCTTTGTCGTTAGAGGAATTTAAAGAGAAATGCAAGCTCAATAGTTTAGAAGGTAAGATTTACCATCAACTGCAAGTAGCTTTATCCGACCCTTATAATCAACAAGAAATCAGGGCGCAATATCCCGACCCACAATTGCATAGGCGTAATACGGGCTATGCCATTGACATCTTATTAGAAACGGAACCTTTCACCCAACAAGCTCCTCCTTTGAACTTAGCTAAATTGATTGCAGGTTCGGAAGGAACCCTGGCTTTTATCACTGAAATCAAATTGAATTTGGTTGATTTACCGCCGGCACATAAAGCAGTGATGGCAGTACATCTTGAGTCTTTGGAGCAAGCATTACAAGCCAACCTCATCGCTTTGCAATTCAATCCCGGAGCAGTGGAACTGATGGATAAGAACATCCTTGACCTTACCAAAAACAACCTCACCCAGCAGAAAAACAGATTTTTCATTTCCGGCGATCCCAAAGCTATTTTGATTGTTGAATTTGCACGGAATACGGAAGATGAGATTCAAAAACTCTTTGAACAGTTAGAAGCGGCCTTGCGTGCCAAGAATTTGGGTTTCCATTATCTGATCATACGAGGGAAGGATATCCATAAAATTTGGGCTTTGCGGAAGTCCGGTTTGGGTGTTCTATCCAATATGAAAGGCGATGCCAAACCTGTCAGTTTAATCGAGGATACTGCCGTCCCTATTCAGCATCTTGCTGCTTATATAGCAGATTTTCAGAAGCTTTTAAGTGAATATAATCTTTCTTGTGTATATCATGCCCATGTAGGGTCGGGCGAATTGCATTTGCGCCCCATACTCAATCTCAAATTGAAAGAAGATGTGAGAATCTTTCGTGAATTGGGAGAGAAAGTAGCTTTGTTGGTGAAAAAATATAAAGGTTCGCTAAGTGGCGAACATGGCGATGGCCGTTTGCGGGGTGAATTTATCCCGTTGATGGTAGGGGAGCATAATTATCAACTGCTCAAACAAATCAAACAAACCTGGGATCCACAGGGTATTTTTAATCCCGGAAAGATAACCGATACCCCTCCCATGGACACTGCACTGCGCTATGAGCCGGGGAAAGCAACTCGGGAAATTGAAACTGTTTTCAGCTTTGAGCATGATATGGGCTTGATGCAGGCAGTGGAAAGATGCAATGGCTCGGGTGATTGCCGCAAGACTGAAATCACCGGTGGCTTGATGTGCCCAAGCTATATGGCTTCGCGCGATGAAAAACAAACCACACGCGCCCGTGCCAATATCCTGCGGGAATACCTGACCCATTCCACCCAAAAAAATCCCTTCAATCATCAGGAAATCTATGAAGTTTTGGACTTATGCTTGTCTTGCAAGGGTTGTAAGTCTGAATGCCCTTCCAATGTGGATATGGCTAAACTGAAAGCCGAATTTCTGCAACATTATTACGATGCCAATGGAATACCCTTGCGTGCAAGATTGATTGCCAATATCAATAACATCAATGCTTTGGGGGCAAAGATGCCGGCGTTGACAAATTTTATTTTACAAAAAACACCTTTGCCCGCTGCCATAGGATTTACCAAAGAGCGTAAATTGCCGGCATTGGCACAGCAGACTTTCAACAGTTGGTATAAGCAACATTATCCAAAGTTGTTGCAAAAAACTAATTTACAAACTGGGAGGAAAGTATATCTTTTCAACGACGAATTTACCAATCATTATGATGTAGAGATAGGCAAAGATGCCGTGCGATTGTTGACTTATTTGGGTTATGAAGTGATCATTCCCCAGCATGTTGAAAGTGGTAGGGCGCATGTATCCAAAGGCCTGGTCAGAAAGGCTAAAAAGATTGCCGAAAAAAATGTGAGCTCGTTATGTAGTTTGATTGATGCCGATATACCTTTGATTGGTATTGAACCTTCATCAATATTGATGTTTAGGGACGAATACATTGACTTGGTGGATGATTCGTTGCGGGAACAAGCCAAACAATTGGCACAAAATACCTATTTGATAGATGAGTTTATTGTAAAAGAATTTAAAGCAAATAATATCCAATCAACGTCTTTCCATACTGAAAAGAAGACTATTAAAATACAAAGTCATTGTCACCAAAAATCTTTGGCATCTGCACAATCCACCATCGACATGCTTTCTATTCCGGTTAATTATCAGGCAGAAGAAATTCCTTCCGGCTGTTGCGGTATGGCGGGTTCTTTCGGCTATGAAAAGGAACATTTCGATTTATCTATGAAAATTGGAGAATTGGTTTTGTTCAAGGAAATCGCTAATATGTCGGATGACACCGTCATCGTAGCTTCCGGGACCAGTTGCCGCACCCAAATCAAAGACGGCACGAAACGAACGGCTTTGCATCCGGTGCAGGTCTTGTGGAGGGCGATTTTACGAGTTCCGAGTTCTGCGATTGCGGGGTCACGTGTCTAAGATACGGATTGGGGGTAAGTTGATGAGGCTTGTTACTGCAGCATAAATTGAAATGGAGGTGTTTTTTGTCGGTTGAAAAGATTTTGACTGAATTTAATCGAGTCTTACTCCATCGAAAATAAAACTGATGATGTGTTCTTTGTTTTCTTCAAACGACTTGGTGAGTTTTTGCCGGATATAAGGGACTTCCATACCTTTGATCAAATGAAAGATAATTACGGAAGATAAATCCAAATCCATGCGTTTGAAAATTTTCCGCCTAATACCTTCCTGAAGGATATCCCGAATCATTTCTATCTCTTTTTCATTTATCTTCCGCCTTGCACGTTCAACTTCGTAAATATCCCTGAAAAAATCGGCACGTAAGGATCCATTGCGATTGACAATTTGTTTGACCGTATCTAAATGTGTGATGGCTATTTTTTTGAGTTTTTCGTCAGGTTCACAATCACATGCAAAAGCCTTGGTGAGTTCTTCTGATAAATAATTAAGCTCTTTATCAACGACAGCCCTGAAAATGTCTTCTTTATTACTGAAATAAGTATATAAAGTTCTCCTGCCTTTACGCGAAGCTTCAGCAATATCATTCATGGTAATATTGCGCTTACCGTATTTGGCAAACAATTCACGGGATACCTCTATCAGTATTTTTTTTGTTTTGGAGATTTTATTCGACATCACATTTATGGCTAAACTTACGCAAAGATAATATTTTTTGTTGAACTGTTGAACTGTTGAATGTTGAATGTTTAATGTTTAATGTTTAATGTTTAATGTTTAGGGAAGGAAGTTAGGGAAGTTAACGGGTTCCGAGTTCCGCGGTCGCGGGTTCTTCGTTTTTAGTTCTTAGTTCTTCGTTGTCTTTATTCTTTTGTTTTTGCTCTTTGTTCTCTTTATTGTTCATCGCTCTTCGCTTCGTTCATCGTTCATCGTTCATCGTTCTTCGTTCTTCGTTATCAAAAAGGCCGCCTAATAAAATCATTAGACAGCCTCTTTCAAACTTACACTGAAAATTATTTTATCAATATTTATTTGGCTTTTTTCAGCAATACCTCATCAATGGCTTGCTTGAATGTTTCTTTGGGCAATGCTCCCATAGCCATTTGTGGTTGCTCGTCCATTGGGCAAAACAAAAGTGACGGAATGCTGCGAATACCAAATGCGGCCGCCAGCTCTTGCTCTTTTTCCGTGTCAACTTTATAAATATAGATTTGTCCATCGTACTCTTTGGCTAACTCTTCAAGGATTGGAGCAACTACCTTACAGGGTCCGCACCAATCCGCATAAAAATCAATGATACATGGTTTGTCACCTAAATATTTCCACTCAGTCGGGTTTGCCTCATAATTTGCTACCTTTTTTAAAAAATCAGCCTTAGTCAAAAGAATTGTTCCCATTTTTTTTGTTTCGTTTGTTTTATTATTGTTTTCTATTGTTAATTCAGGTCCTTTTGCATCCTGTCCGGTACGGGTTGATTGGTTTGCACAAGCGGCAAAAGAGATGATAGCGAGCATGATAGAAGCTTCAAGAATTTTTCTCATAATGTTTTAATTTTATGTTGTTTTTTTACGTTTAAATAAATCAAAAAGTAAGTAACCCAATACTGCCCCATAAAGGATGCTGATATACGGATTTGACGTGATTGGACAGATGCCGGATTTACAACCAACAAAGCGGTAATATAAGTATCCGGATACCGTACCTACTACAACTCCAATTATTTTTAATATATTTTTTTTTATAAATTCTTTGACCATGTCACTCGATGTTTAGTGATGTAGTATTGCAAATGAGTTTCAATTGTTATTTATTTTCATCAGATTGACTTGATTCAATAATGCAGTCCAATACTTTCATAATTTTTCTGTTCTTCAAAGAATAAAAGCAATTTTTCCCTTCTTTACGACAGTTTAAAACACCCCTTGCCCGCATATTTGTCAAGTGGTGCGATAATAACGATTGCTCACATTGCAGTTTTGTACTAATCTCCGTAACGTTTAATTCATCATTATTAGCCAAAAGTGATATGATTTGTAAGCGCGTACTGTGAGCAATCGCCTTCAACACATAAGCTGCATCTTCCATATGAGAGAACTCCTTCATCTAATCTTTAAAAAACTCGTGCAAATATATGAACATGTTTTCATATGATATAATTATGTAAATAAATTTTAGATTTTCATGGGGTAAATTTAACAGATTGTTTTAGGATTGATTTGTTTTTAGGGAATTTATACTTTCTATAATATTGAATTCACATTTTTAATAAAGAAAAAATGTATCTTTGCTTTTTTTATTTTAACAATATGAGTCAGCAGGTTGCAATCATTTGCACCGACATTAAGGAAGCGGTTCTTAGAGCTGTTGAAGACAATCAATCATCCGATATTTTTATCCTGACGGACGATAATACTTTCCGTTTTTGTTATCCTTTGATAGAGAATTTTTCGTGTTTCAAAGACGCGCACCTGATCACAATCCCTTCCGGAGATGAAAATAAGAATATTGATTCTGCAGTCAAAATTTGGCGTTACCTGAGTGAAAATGGTGCAAATCGTAAATCTTTGATGATTAATTTAGGTGGTGGCATGGTTACGGATATCGGTGGGTTTGTTGCTTCTACCTTTAAACGTGGGATTGCTTACATCAACATTTCAACTACATTGTTGGGTGCTGTGGATGCAGCCACCGGCGGAAAGACAGGCATCAATTTTTTGGGGTATAAAAATGAAATCGGAGTTTTTAATTTGCCTCGAACTGTCTTGATTTATACTGACTTCTTTAAAACACTTGATATTGAAAATATTCGTTCCGGCTTTGCCGAAATGATTAAACATGCATTGATTTACTCGAAAGAAGAATGGCAAAAAGTGAGTACTTTTGATTTGGAAAAGGTAAATTTTGACGTTTTGCGCACCTTGGTCGAGTCTAATATTCGGATTAAAGAATGGGTGGTACAACAAGACCCAACGGAACAAAGTATTCGTAAAGTATTGAATTTAGGACATACCTTCGGACATGCTTTTGAAACTTTTTCACATCGTATCAATCGCCCTGTGTTGCATGGTTATGCAGTTATGTGGGGTTTGTTGTGCGAATTATATCTGTCTCATATGAAGTTTGGTTTTCCTCAGGAGTATTTACTAAAACTGAAAAACATCACCAAAGCATATTATGGTATGTTCAGTTTTGACTGTAAGGATTACGAGGTGCTTTATGAGCTGATGACACACGATAAAAAGAATGAGTCAGAAGACATTAATTTTACCTTGTTGTCTGATATTGGAGACTTTCAAATCAATCAAACTGCTTCCAAAGAAGAAATTTTTGAGGTGCTGGATTTTTACTTATCATTGTAAACAAAAGTATTAAGCTATAATCATATGAAACGAACATTGATCATTGGAGCAAGTAGCAAACCCACTCGATATGCCTATAAAGCTGCTGAGAGTTTGCTGAAACACGGACACGAAGTTGAATTACTTGGTTTGCGTCCGGATACTGTATTTAATCAGACCATCCATACGGAGCAAATACAATTCAGCGATATTGATACTGTAACATTGTATGTGGGACCGAGCAATCAATCAGTATATTATGATTATGTGATAGCTATTAAGCCTAAACGAGTGATCTTTAATCCGGGAACGGAAAATCCTGAATTTCAGGATTTGTTGAAAAAGAACGATATTGCATTTGAAGAATCCTGTACGCTTGTCTTATTGAGTACAAATCAATATTGAAGAACCAAGTGAGGAGTAGATTTTAGTATCATAACGAAAATATAAATTGAATTTTTTGAGAGATGGAACCTTTGACGATTAAATATAAAAAATAAACACATGAAAATAGCACTGATCGGATATGGGAAAATGGGGCAAACTATTGAACGCATTGCCACGGATCGCGGACATAAAATCACATGCATCATTGACGTGAATAATATCGCTGATTTTGAGTCGAATATGTTCAAGGAAGCGGATGTGGCTATTGAGTTTTCTACCCCGAATGCTGCTTTGGGAAATATCTTGCGTGCATTTGCCGTTGGACTTCCCGTCGTGTGTGGGACTACCGGCTGGAACCAACATTTGCCGGCATTGAAACAAGAGATTGAAGCCAATGGTCATGCACTTTTCTGGAGTTCTAATTACAGTATAGGTGTAAGTATTTTTAGAGCTGTAAATCAATATCTTGCAAAGTTGATGAATCAGTTTTCGTATTACAACGTAAATATCACGGAGGTGCATCACACTCAGAAATTGGATGCTCCCAGCGGCACCGCCATTACTTTGGCTGAAGAGATCATCGCAAACTTAGAAAGAAAAAAACAGTGGTCTAAAGTATCTGAAAGTGAACCAGGCGATTTGGCCATAAAATCTATACGTAAAGATGAAGTTCCGGGAATACACACTGTTATGTACAATTCTGAAATAGACAGTATCACCATTGAACACAAAGCGAATAACCGGTATGGATTTGCATTGGGTGCTGTGATGGCAGCTGAATTTCTGGTAGGTAAAAAGGGCTTTTATACCATGCAGGACATGTTGAAATTATAAAAAGACAGTATTTTCAATATTCAATTTTATCCAATGAAGAGCAAGGTAAAATGATAAGTCGCTACAATCAATATACTAAATTAAATAGGCTATGAGCAAGCAAAAAGAAGCAAAAGGATTTGTGCAAGAAGAGCAAAAATCGAAGAATCTGAAATCTCGTTTGAAAGCTACTACCGGTCAATGGATACGGGCCGGTATTTGGTGTTTGATATACATATTGTTTATTGTTTGGGTGGGTAACTTTTGGTGGTTGTTGCTGTTGCCCGTTGTTTTCGACGCCTTTGTAACCAAATACATTCCCTGGACCTGGTGGAAGAAATCGAAGAATAAAACCGTTTTGGCAATTATGGGATGGGTGGATGCCATTGTCTTCGCTTTAGTAGCCGTGTATTTCATCAATATTTACCTGTTTCAGAATTATCAAATACCAACCTCTTCTTTAGAAAAAACTTTGTTGGTAGGAGATTTCCTTTTTGTCAGCAAAGCAAGCTATGGACCGCGTGTTCCCAACACACCGCTTTCGTTTCCATTGGTTCAGCATACCTTTCCCATCATCAATACCAAATCTTTTTTAGAAAAACCACAGTGGGAATATAAAAGGTTGAGGGGATTCGATAGCATTGAAAGAGATGACATCGTGGTGTTTAACTTCCCCACAGGAGATACGGTCACTGTCAACAAACAAAATCCTGATTATTACGTCAGTTGTTATTATGAAGGCTTGAACAGTTTGCGTTACCAATCTTTGGATACACAGCCTACTTATGATGAGATCATGGCAGCGGGAAGAAAAGCCATTCGCTCGAAGAAAGAGGAATATGGTGAAATAGTGTATCGTCCGGTTGACCGCCGTGAGAACTATGTAAAAAGATGTGTCGGCTTGCCCGGTGATATGTTTGAAATCCGGAATAATCAAATTTATGTGAACGGTGTTCCACAAGAGGATCATCCGGGAATTCAGTTTAATTATTATGTGCAGACAGATGGCAGGTATCTTTCATCGGATATGCAGACCAAAATGGGTATCAGCAAAGAAGACAGGCACATTTTAAATGCACAGTATGATTTTCATCTGATATCGTATTTGGGTATGGATCCGGCGAAACCCATTTATCATTTTCCGCTTACTCAGGATATGTATCAAAAGATGCAGCGGCATCCGGGTGTAGAAAGGATAGTGATTGAGCCTTATGAGTTGGGTGGTGATGTATTCCCTTTAGGTAGCGGAAAAGCATGGAATCGAGATAATATGGGGCCGATTTATATTCCGAAAAAGAATCAAACCCTGAAACTTGATGAGGATAATTTCGCACTGTATGAACGCATCATACGTGTGTATGAGCACAATACTTTGGAAAGAAAAGGAGATGTGTTTGTCATCAATGGTGTTGAAACCGACAGCTATACCTTCAAAATGGACTATTATTGGATGATGGGCGATAATCGTCATAATTCCGCCGATTCGCGACTTTGGGGTTTTGTACCCGAAGATCACGTGGTTGGACGCCCTGTAGTGGTCTGGTTATCCCTGGATAAAGACAAAGATTGGTTTTCCGGAAAGATAAGATTCAACCGCTTCTTTAAAAATGCCAAAAGATAGTTTTTTGCATCATTCTATTTCCGGTAAGTATTGTTTAAGTGTCGCTTATCTCGCACCGGTAGCGTACTATAGGATATTGGCGAATGCTGAAGTGGTGCTTTTAGAGCAACATGAATCTTATGTCAAGCAATCTTATAGGAACCGATGCACCATTGCAACTGCTAATGGTTTGATGAATTTGACCATCCCTGTCGAGAAGCCGGAAACGGGGAAAGCTAATATTCGTGATGTGAAGATCGCAGACTTTAAAAATTGGCAGCAACAACATTGGCGTTCTATAGAATCAGCTTATAATTCCAGTCCGTTTTTCGAGTTTTATGCGGGTGAGTTGATGTCATTTTATGATAAAAAATGGGATTATTTGTGGGATTTTAATATGGAACTGCAGTATAAAATATTGGAACTGATTGATTTGGAGGTGGAGATCAATCTGACGGAAAACTATCAGCATGATTTTGCTGGCGGCATCAATGATTTACGGAGTGAAATTTCTCCTAAGAACAGTCAATCTATACAGGGATTGAAGACTTATTATCAAGTTTTTGAACATAAATTGGGTTTTTTACCCAACCTGAGCATCATTGATTTGTTGTTTAACATGGGGAATGAATCAATTTTAATTTTGAAAGATAATTAACTGAGGTTTTTTCCTTACTTTTGCATAAATTTTTTAATATATATCACATGGAACAGATAGACTGGAGTAGTATTGGTTTTGGTTACAGAAAAACGGATTATAATGTCCGTTGTACTTTTTCAAATGGTGCCTGGGGTGAATTAGAGGTGCATGAAGATGAGTATATTAATCTGCACATGTCAGCGACTTGTCTGCATTACGGACAAGAAGCCTTTGAGGGTTTGAAGGCTTTCCGTGGCAAAGACGGCAAAATCAGAATTTTCCGTCTGGATGAGAATGCCAAGCGTTTGCAAGACTCCTGTAAGGGTATTTTGATGCAGACCTTGCCACTCGAAAAGTTTCAGGAAGCTGTGATCAAAGCTGTAAAACTCAATGAGCGTTTTGTTCCTCCCTATGGTTCCGGAGCTTCTTTGTATATTCGTCCTCTCTTGATTGGCATCAGTCCGCTCTTGGGTGTAAATCCTTCTACTGAATATCTGTTTGTTGTTTTTGTTGCACCGGTCGGACCGTATTTCAAAGGCGGCTTTGCCACTACACCTTTTGTGATCATGCGTCAATACGATCGCTCTGCTCCTTTGGGTACCGGTAAGTACAAAATAGGCGGTAACTATGCAGCCAGTTTGGTTGCTAATGAGCATGCAAAAAGCTTGGGTTATTCCAATATCTTTTATTTAGATGCCAGAGAGAAAAAATACATGGATGAATGTGGAGCTGCTAATTTCTTCGGTATCAAAGACAACACTTACATCACACCAAAATCTGAGTCCATCCTGCCTTCCATTACCAATAAAAGTTTGATGGTGTTAGCTGAAGAAATAGGGCTGAAAGTGGAACGTCGCCGGATCCCGGTAGAAGAATTGGCTACCTTTGAAGAAGCCGGTGCTTGTGGCACGGCCGCAGTGATCAGTCCGATTGAACGCATAGATGACTATGACACAGGTGTTTCCTATGTTTTTTCAAAAGATGGAAAGCCAGGAAAATTATGTGAAAAACTATTCCATAAATTACAGAATATCCAATATGGCGATGAGCCTGATTTGTACAATTGGATTACGATAATTGACTGAAATCTTCCCAAAAACCGGGGTAAGACTTGCTGACCACTTCCGGATTAGCTATTTTGATTGGCTGTATTAATGCAACCGGCGCAAAAGCCATTGCCATGCGATGGTCGTCATAGGTTGAAATGATGGGAGTACAACTGTTGTTTATGTCTGTAGTCAAACCTGTCCATGCCAATTCACCCTCTTTAGGTTCTGTCAGGACATAGCCTAATTTCTTCAACTCTTGTATTAAAGCAGCTACCCTGTCGGTTTCTTTAATTTTCAGACTTTGCACTCCCTTGAAATGAAATGGGATGTTTTTCAAACAACAAGTGACGGCTACAGTTTGCACTAAGTCGGGTTGTTCCACAAAGTCGTACGCCAACATTGTGCATGAGTTGCCGATAGTAGTCAGTTTTACACCATTTGTTTGATATTCGGTTGAAACGCCTAATTCTTTGAATATCTCAGCGACCTGGCTATCGCCTTGCATGCTTTCTTGTTGCAAACCCTTGAGTATGACCTCCCCTTTGCCGGAAACAGCCAAAATTTCGTACCAATACGAAGCGGCTGACCAATCGGATTCTATTCGATAGGGAATGGGTTGATAATTTTGCGGACGGATACCTATTACCTGGTCTTCAAAATCAACCTTTACTCCAAAATCTTGCATCATTTTTTGCGTCATCCTGATGTAGGGTAGGGAGATGATTTTCCCTTCTAATTTGATTTTCAAGCCTTTTTGCATATAAGGTGCAATCATCATCAAGGCAGAAATATACTGGCTGCTTACTCCGCCATCCATGTGAATTTCGCCGCCTACTAGGGCGCTTCCGTAAATTCGCAAGGGAGGACAACCTTCTTTTTCAATGTATTTGATTTTTCCACCCAATTGATTCAGTGCATCCACCAACAGTTTGATGGGACGTTCTTTCATGCGTTCACTGCCTGTGATTACCCATTCTCCCACTGTTTTAGCCAAAAAAGCAGTCAGAAAGCGCATGGCAGTACCGGCAGCACCCACATCAAATAAGGTATCGTTGGAATCCAATGCCTTGACCATTACATTCGTATCATCACAAACGGCAAGGTTTTCTATCTCATACGGACTGTAGGCCAGGGCATTTAAAATCAATGCGCGATTGCTGATGCTTTTGGAGGCAGGCAGGTTGATTACAACACGAATGGGTTGTGAGATTTTTTGAAGCATTTTGAAAGTCATATGTTTGAAGCAATTTTCAAATTAAATCCGTTAACTTTCACCCTTAAAAACTATCAGCAATGAATACGGCGACAAAGTTAGTAAAAAACGGATTAGGTCTGCTAAATCAGCTGAGTAAATAGCGTTTAAGTTGATAATCCCGGTAAATGGGATTCAAAATTTACCTTTACTTTACCTATACAAAATTAGTCTTTTTTATCTTTTTCTCCAATTAGCACCACTACAAAAATAATATTAAAACCTTGATAATAAGGAATAAATAAAAAATGCATACACTACATTTTTTATTCTGTTTTCATCGTATCTTAAAAAATGTATACGAATTACAAAAAGATGTTGTATTATTGCAATTGGTTTTATTATACTTCATAAAAAAGATATGCTATTTGCAAAAGCCAAAAAATCTATTGACCTGATTGACAAATTTTTGAATTGTGTTGATCAAAGTTTGCTTCTTTTCAAAGAAGGAGTAAAAAACTATCTCTATAATAACACGGAGAATTTCAACAACAACATCCTTGCTCTGGCTGACGCCGAGATAGAGTCGGATAAATTGCGCAGGGAAATTGAAAAAACCTTGTATTTGCAATCGCTTATGCCTCAGATACGGGGCGACATCATGCGACTCCTTGAAGAAATGGACAACATCATTGATCACTCAAAGAAAAATCTTTTTCAGTTTGATGTTGAAATGCCGCATATTCCGGCCAACTTGATCCCGGATTTTATCCAACTCACACAGATTTCAGTTTCGGCTGCCGAATCGGTCATTCCTGCAGCAAAATCATATTTCAGTGAACCGGCGAATGTGAATGAGAAAATTCATCGTGTTTATTTTTATGAAAAAGAAGTGGATTTGCTTGCCGACATCATCCGCCGTAAAATCTTTCGTGAAATGCCTGATTTGAAATTGAGTGAAAAGTTTCATTTGCGCTACTTCACTTTACACATCGAAAATATTTCAGATACTGCCGAGAAAGTGGCGGATTTACTTTCTATTATGGCTATAAAACGCATTGTATAAAAATTGAGTTATGCTCATTTTGTTTTTTCTTTCCGGCGGTTTGTTTCTGGGTTGGTCATTGGGTGCTAATGATGCTGCCAACATATTCGGAACAGCAGTAGGCTCTGAAATGATATCATTTAAGAAGGCTGCTGTTATCGCGTCGATATTCATCATCCTGGGAGCTGTATTTCAGGGTTCGGGAACAACCCAAACTTTGTCTGAGTTAGGTTCTATCGACGCCATTGGAGGGGCTTTTACGGCAGCATTATGTTCAGCCATTGTGGTAACACTCATGACTAAATACAAGTTGCCTGTTTCCACCACTCAGGCAGTTGTCGGAGCAATCATCGGATGGTGTTATTTCACAGGCACAGCAGTAAATTATGATGTGTTGAAGAAAATTGTGGGTACCTGGGTTTTCGGTCCTGTATTGGGTGCTGTTTTTTCCGCACTTTTATATTTATTATTAAGAAAATTTATTCGCAACTCCCATCTCCATCTATTGAAGATGGAAAGTATAATTCGCATTTTGCTGTTGATAGCAGGAGCTTTCGGTGCATATAGTCTGGGAGCGAATAATATTGCCAATGTCATGGGTGTGTTTGTAAATTCATTTTCGTTCTCATTCAGCATAGGTTCTTTTACCATCTCCTCAACACAGTTTTTGTTTCTGCTTGGAGGGATTGCAATAGCATTGGGAGTATTCACATACAGCAAAAAAGTAATGGAAACCATTGGAGGGAACATTTTACCCATGACACCCGAAGCTGCCATAGTAGTTGTCTTGTCGCAAGCCTTGGTCTTGTTTATCTTTTCATCAACAACTTTATCTCAGGCAGTCACCTCTATAGGTTTGCCACCCATTCCTCTTGTTCCGGTTTCAAGTACACAGGTCGTAGTGGGCGCCGTACTGGGCATTGGTTTAGTGAAAGGCATACAAGAGATAAAAATGAAAATTGTTGGCAATATTGCATTGGGATGGGTTACAACTCCTGTTTTGACGGGTATTTTGACATTTTTCAGTTTATTCTTTGTGCAAAGTGTTTTCGGCATTCCGGTGAGCAACCAAGAGACCTTGCCTTTGCAAACTCTTCCGACACAGAACCAAACTACAAATTACCACATTCCTTTCGAAGTCAATACCTTCTTAGTTGGCGCTTTACTCTTGCTGATGATGATTGTACTTTACTTATTTTTTATCCGATATAAAAATAAGCAGAAGTTGAAAGAAAATGAACGCCGCTGGACAAAACAGGTTCAGTTTTCAGAGTTTCAAGAAGCACTGTCCAAGATAGAAGCCAATACGATTCAACTCGAAAACACGAATTTAGTAAGTAAGTTGGAAGAAAGCAAGAATGAGTTGATCACTAACCTCCTCAATATCGGTGAGCAACGCGAGTACTTAGAGGGTATCTGCCAAGGCATTCAAAACGCTATCGAAGCACAAGATGCAAAAGAGAAAGACAGAATATTAAAGGAAGAACTACTGCATATAAAACAAAAAATGAGCTTTAGCAACGAGGTAGATAAGATTTATTTAAAAGCGGAACAAGCGCAGGTTAACTTCATGGAACGCTTACAAGTACAGTACCCTCAACTTTCGGTACAAGAAAGAAGGTTGTTGCTGTTGTTACGCATTGGATTATCTTCGAAAGAAATAGCCCCGTTGTTGAATATATCGCCCAAAAGCGTTGAGATCAGTCGTTACCGTTTACGCAAAAAGTTAAATTTAGAGAGAGATATTAATTTAGTTCAATTTACACAAACAATGTAATTTTATGGATATGAGAAAAACAATTATTTTAACGGCGTTTGCTTGCTTGTTTACGTTGGCAAATGCACAAGAATCCGAGTTGCGTTTTAACCAATACGGGAAATTGGTGAACAGGACACCTTTGATTCTTGAGAACAGAGATGGTATCTTGGTTTTTGAATCAAAAAATCAAGATTATCGGCTATGGTTTGACATCAGGGTACAAACTGATGCACAATTCTTTTTCAATGATAAATTGAATGATATCGGTAATGGGACTTCTATTCGCCGTGCACGTTTTGCTACAAAAGCTCAGGTAACTGAAAATTGGTATGGTGAAATTGACCTCGATTTTGCAAATGGAACACTTGAACTGAAGGATGCAATTATCATGTACGATTTTCTGAACGGACTTACCACACGTGTGGGAAATTTTAAAGAACGTTTTTCGATGTCACAAACTGCTTCGTCACGTTATTTAAACTTCATGGAACGGGCAATGGTAGTAACTGCTTTTGCACCCTCACGGCATATCGGCTGGGATGTGGCTTATAGTATGCCCTGGTTTTTGGCGGTAGGCGGCATTCATTTTCAGGAGATTGAAGATGCTGAAACGAGAATGTATGTAGAAGACAACAACAAAGATTTCGGGCGTGATGAAGGCTACTCACTCACAGGTAAATTGGTGGCAAGACCATTTGGACACAACAGGGATTATACGTTACACCTGGGTGGTGCATACTCTTATCGAACTCAAAAAACGAGTGTAGCTCCCGGCGAATACACTTCTGCCCGCTATTCTACCCGTTCCCTCAGCAGTATTAACCGCAAAAAATACCTTGACACGGACCTTATTCCGGATTTTGATCATGAACAACTTACCAATATAAAAGTAATTATCTTTGATATTCAATTAGTTATGAAGATTGGGCAACAAATAGGCAACAAAATCTGTAAAATTGATGACAAATAAAAGTAAATGAGCTTGCTTTGTTAGAACCTATCCACCTGCAAATATAAACCTTTTTTCTTTGTTTTAGCCCTCAAATTCAATTCTTGATACTTTGGTAGTTCGGAACAATAAAGTTTATCATAAGCCTTTGCAAAGCCGTTCTTGACCATTATTTCGTTTAAGGTGTTGCCGTTAGGCAATACCACATAAGCCAAAGTTCTGCCGTATGGGTCTTGCTCGTTGCCTACTTCTTGAATTAATGTAATCCGCTTTCCAATCTTTGCCTTAGTTCTTAAAAATTCATAAGACTGGTGTGCAAGCTCCATCAAGAAACGACCTGATAAATGGGTTTCTCTTTCGTCCTGCTTTAGTTTTTTGCAAGGTGTCAACTCTGGTGCATCAATACCATAAAAACGTATTTCTTCCTCTTTATTTGAGATTAAATTCTTTGCGATTATTCCATCACCATCTACAACTTTTACTATTTCGTAGTTGGTTTTGATTGTAGTCTGACTCTTTACATCTAATTGCTTCATATTGCACTATTTAAGTAGTTGAATAACAGTTAATTATGTCGTAAATTTACAATAAATTTTTAACATTTTAAAAGAATAATATTATGGCACGACAAACAGGTCTAATGCGATACTCTGGAACAATGGGCGGAGTACGACATTTCAAAATTAAAGGACTGCAAGGCGACTTTGCAGGATTATCAGGTGGTCCATCTGCTGAACAAATTGCAACTGACCCAGCTTTCAAAAGAACTCGTGAGAATATGAACGAATTTGGCGGAAGTGCAATTGCAGGTAAATCCCTAAGAACAAGTATTGCAGGTTTAATCCGTAACAATGGCGATAGCCAAGTTACAGGAAGAATAACCGCAATAATGAAAAAAATCAATCTGGAAGATGGGTCAGAGGCGAGGGGTCAAAGAGCAATTTTAGTAACGGTTGCACCTCAATACTTAGATGGTTTTGAGTTTAACAAGTACACTGCCTTTAACGGTGCTTTCAATGCTCCTTATACTATCACTCCTACTGCTGCAAGGGATAGTTCAACTTTGGATATTGCTTCATTTAATCCTTTGGATAGAATGTATATTCCTGCCGGTGCAACTCATTTCAAAATCATCAATGCTATTGCTGTTTTGTCTGACTTTGAATATAACAGTACTACTGGAGTTTATGAGCCAAAAGACGGAACTACAAACGGTTTGACAGATGTACAAGATTCAGGCTATCTCCCTGTAAATGCTGTAACTGGTGCGATTAGTGTTGTAAGTACCTTGCCTGGTTCTCCTACAATTTCTGCGGATGTGTCGGTTGTGAATGTGTTGGCGGTTGAATTTTATCAGGAAGTAAACTCAAACTACTATTTATTCGCTCAAGGTAATGCAATGAAAGTAGCCAAGATATTCTAATTCTTCATCAGTGAATTAGATGATTTCGGAAAATCGGGAAAGCCTGCTCAAATCGAGTGGGCTTTTTTCGTTTGCACCTTTTTTCCTATAATGGCGAAATATGGTTTAAATAAGTGTACCTAAACCATAAGTCAACCATAGGAAAGGAATTTTACCTTTTTTTGATATAGCGGTAAAAAATAGCTCTTTTTGCATCATTGATAAGTAGCAATGTTTCTTTGTATTTTTTCTCCTGCTGCTCTAAAATTTCTAATGCCTTTACTGACTTATTGAAACCTTTTAAATCGGTGCTGGCTTGCTCTAATCCAGTATTTATAGCTTGTTTACAATCGCCAATGGTAATGAATGGAATAACTGAACCCTTTAAAAAATATTCAAAGGATTTTGCCTTCCATAATCCGAAACAAAGCGAGTAAAAAAACTGCTTATCTTCTTCGGTTTTGGCGGTTAAAACAAAGCAATTCGGGCAAGGCTCAGAAAGTGGTTTTCCGCTGTTGTTTCCTTTGCATAGGATGTAAAAATGTGGCTCATTTATTTGAGCTTTTGGGCTGTACGTTTTAAGTGAAAATTTTGCCATTTTGAGATGATTTTGTTTGCTCCCGAAATCCCCTTTGACAAAAAATTTTTTGACAAAGAAAAAAACGAAAAAAAAAGAAAGCCATCTCATCAGGTGGTGGAGATTGGACAAGCAAGTTTTTTTGAAAAAATACTACCCGATAGGGTGGAGATTTTTTTAAAAACCCGTAGGGCTTGAACTTGAAGGGCCAATTGGAACCACCTACTTTTGCTTCCTTTTTTATTCTTTTTGTTAAAACATCTCTTTAAACTCTAATCTTAATTGATACTTCTTCTTTTCAATTCCAATGGGGTAAACACTTCCAGAAAAAAATAAACTATACCTTATTTGTGCGGTGGCTTGTGTGTGGCAAGTGTGGTGACTGAACGGAATGGAACGATTGCTTGGGTATGGAATGAAGCAATACTGTATGCTTTTGCAGGGTTGCAAACTTTGCAATCTTTACATTTCTGCAAAGTTTATTGGGTTGGGGAAAGCATACGGATTGCGTAATGAAATAGTGCGTTGGGTATCGTGGAATGGAGAGAAGGCACTACTCTTGCTGGCAAATTAGGCTGTAGTGGGTGCTATGTAGAGAAACGGAATAGTACCGACTAAAAGCCGACACTAAACATCATAGTTTATTTTTTTTCTGACCGCTGAAAGGGTGGTGGGGAATTGTGGCTCTTAGGGTGGGTGCGGCTGGTTAAAACACGGCTACGATACCAAAAAATATTTGCGTTGGGTTTTGCGTTGGGGAATATTTTTTTGGTAGCGTCTATGGTGCTGGCTATTTTACATAATGTTATTATAGGACAGACTGTGCGTTTGGGTGCTTGCACAAGCAGGGGAAGAGGCTGTACTATAATGCCACATTATGTAACTTAGCTTCCGACATTTTTAATACTGGCATAAGCGGAACGGTGGTGGTGGTTGGAGTGTAGCGACTTTTTGTTTGGGCTGTGGAGGGTTGGCAACAGCTCTTTGCTTTTTTAGTTTATACCGCTAAAAAATAGATGCTTTAAACAAAAAAGCAATGTGCTGTATAGCGTTGGGAACAGCCCACACAAAAAGTATGACAGTTTAAAAATGGCGGCAGTACCATAGTATGCACTGAAGCGTTGGCATTACTCACGACTTTTTTAATTGTAATATGGTGTTCGTGAATGCTTACGCATTTGTGCGGTGGCAGTGCATAAGCCGTGTTTTGTGCGTTGGCTGGGTGGGATTTACTTATTAAAGCGAATCAAAGTTGTTAATGCTTTATCTCTTGATAATAGATTATGCCCTCTAGGTTTGGTATAGCCAGACGCAACTAAATTGTTGTAAATATTAGATGCTTCAATGTATTTTCTTGCTTCTGATACCTGAACTGAAGAGAGTTTGTTCTGTTTTAGAACAACTTTAATTTCGTCTGTTACACTCTGCTTCATATGAAAGATTTTGTTTGTACAAAAATAGGCATTTTATTCGATTTGACATAATCTGAAAGCAAATCATAGTACTGACGAATTAAAATTCTTAAAGGATCATTGTTGCTGTAATCTTCAATTTTGAGCCTTAATTTACTCTCTAAAGTTTCAATATTGATAGGTCTGCCGTGTGATTTCCATTCATTATTATTACTAAGAATATCTGCAATTTCTTCTGCTCTACCTTCTTTTTCAGCAATAGTAACTGGTTGGTTTAATATAGCTTGGTTTGTTTGATGTGTTTCCCAATTTTTAAACTTGTATTTTACAAGCCATTTTTTCAATAGTGAGATTGTTAATTCTTTAGCCTGTTCGTAACCTTTTAGTTCAGCTAAATCAAAATCCTTTAAAATTACAAACTCTGCTTGCGTAAGAGTGTTTGCCTTAGCTTTTTCAATTAACTCATTTACTTTATCTAAATAACCGAGAGCTGCTACCCAATTCCCCTCTTTATTCTGAACTTGTGGATCTATTGGGCCAAGAACTGAAAAGTAATCCATATAAATATTATCACCACTCATACAAAAAACAGTACCTGCACTAAAAGCATAATCAGGAATAATAAAATTCACTTCTGAATAATGATGGCGAATAATATTTACATACCTTTCAACCGCAATAGCACTACCACCACCAGTTGTTAATACTACAAATAACTTTTCTTTTTTATCTGGGGACTTTGCTAAATCCTCAATAATTTTGAGAATAATATTTTCATTACCATCTATTATTTGACCATAGTAGATAAAAATATCAGCATCTAATAATACAGATAACTCATTGAGTTTATCTGTTAAAATCTTTTTATTGAATCATCAACTGGTGGTTTCATAACTTTTTATTTTAACTTGATATTGATAACATAAACATTGAAAAAGCTAAAAAAGCCATAATGCCAATTATAGCCCGCTAACTGAATGGTCTTGTGTGGTTGGGTGAAAACATTAAAGACAGCATACAGCTGAACGAAAACCGAAGGTTTCGTTCTAATCTTTGTAAAGGTGTATGTCTGCTTTTCCGTTGCATTATTTATTTACTTGACACGTGATTTAAAAAGTTCAAATACTCTGTCGTATCTATCAATTTGTCAATTAACAAATCATCAGAAAGCAATTGAGATACAATGAAAATTGGTTTTTCTTCTTTTCCGTTGATTCCTTTACATAATAGCTTACATTCTTCGGTAAAATAATTTTCAAGTTCATTTTCTAAGATGAACAGATCAATTTTTTCTAACCTTTTCAAATAGCTTTTAATTAAGGTTTGTTTATCCTCTGAAAAATGAGATATACGCTTAGCTGTTACCTTTTCTTTAAAGGCTCTTTTAATTTCAGATTCATCAACTTTTAATCCTGTCTCTTTAAAAGAGGATGTAAATGTTTTTATTTGGTTTAAAATTTCTTTACCCAAAACATATGTGTCTAAATGAAGTTTTCCTTTTAAACCGTTTAGTTCATCTAAAATACCTTGCGGATAAGATAAATCACTAAAAAAGCGAGGTAGCCCTCTTAAAAAGAAGTCGAAATCGGCTAAAACGAATACAGGGATTTTAAGGTCGTTCAGTTTATTTACATATTTAGAAAACTCGCCTTTGCCACCAACAGCAATTACAGATATGTTCTGTTCATCTAACCAATTTTCACCTAAATCAGGATTTAGATGTTTACCGAGATAATGAGCTAAAGCTTCAACAATATATTTATCTCCTCCTTCAACTAATATTACCTTATCGGCAAAAAACATTTCAGCATTTTGAGTTTTGACTAACAGTTGCTTCTCTTTCGAGGTGTCAAACTTTGTGTTTGTTGCTTTCGAACCTACTTGTGGTTCTTTTCTTACAGATATAATATTTAGGTTTTCGTGTGCTGATGTAATAAATTCAGTTGAATGAGTTGTTATTATAACTTGGTTTTTGTTTCCCTGTAAAAAATCATCTATTCTATTTGAAATAACTCTTCTTGCTTGAGGATGCAGATAAATTTCTGGCTCCTCAACTGCAAGCAAGGAAGATGATGTGTGAGCAATATTGTTTGTATAGTAATTATATAATCCTATTATTACTGCACTTTGGATTCCTGAGCCTTTATCCTGTAATAAGCTATTGAATCCATCATTTACATAAATTAAAGCACTTTTATAAATATCAATTTTAGTATCAGGGTTAAACTGAAAAGAAATTGATGTGTCGGGAAATGCAATTTTTACTTTTGAATTATTAATTTCTTCCTGTAAATCCTTAAAAACCCCATTTGATGCTGTTTTCAACATATCAAAGGCACTAAGCAAATCTGGGTCATCTGCTTTTATATACTCTTTAAGAAGTTTACCAAACCAAGACCATTGGTTAATCCTTAACTCATTGGCTGGATCTCTAAATGAATGTATTATTGCACTCTGTAATAATTCATTTCTTACAGATGCGGAAAAAGCCATAACCCAATTAACATCTTCACTTTCACGATAAAAAAATCGTATTTCCTTGGAAAATTTTCCTTGACTGTTTTCAAATGCTCTGAAACCATATGCAAAGTGATATTTGTCTTGAAACTGACCTTCAAAAGTAGCTTGGTTCTGCAATTTAGGATTTATATAGATAGTTTTGCCGTCAGCATCTTCTTCTGATATATCCATTACTGCTTGAAGGTCGATCCTGCAAGATTCTATTGATTTAGTAGATATAGGCACTCTAATTGGAATGCCATTATAAAATCCTTTACCTCCTTCAATTCTAACATAGTTACCCTTTTCAGCAAATATTTTAAATCCGTAACACTTATTTATTTCTTCATAATTTAATTCCTCTTCAAAATCTCTTTGTAATTCACAGAATATGTAAATATCATTTTCAGTTTGTCCATTAAAAAAGTCGTTAGCTGTAATATTTTCAGATTTATGCCAAGTAGGACTGCCTTCTCCAAGAATTAAGTCAATAGCTTTAATAATGTTGCTTTTGCCAGCGTTATTCTTACCAACGATAATGTTTTTACCCTTTTCAAAAGTGATTGACAATTCTTTGATTGACCTGTAATTGCTGATTATTAGTTTGGATAGATACATATATTAAAACAATGATTTACCGTAATCTTCAAGTTGTTTATCTCCTAATAACTTTAAATGTTTTCTCTTTGCCATACTTCAAAATTTTATTCCCCCAATACGGCTTTTTGTAACAACATTTGACTATTGCCATAAAACGGTACATCTGTTTTGCCTAATATGCTTTGAGGTATCGTGGTTAACTCATTGATGTTTTCTATGGGTACTAATACTGTTTTAGCACCGTTTTCGGAAAGCAAGGTTACTTTATCGGCAAAATTCATTGACCTTTCTATTGCACCACCAATGGATATATTTCCAAGAACTGCTAAACCTGCTTTTAAATTCTTTTTATAAATGGCTGATATGATGGCGATGTAAACTGCACTTCCTATGCCACCACTGATATAAGCACCCATTAGATTGCTGATTTGGATGTTTATGTCATAACCTGATAGAGAGTGCTGCTCGTTGAGAATACTTCTTTCGTTTGCTCTGAGGTAGTTGTAGGTGTTTTTAATGTTCTCTTTTACTTCTTGACTGCTCGTGCCTGTTACATTCATTTTGCCTGAACCTTTCAAAGCAACTACTTCAATTTTCACTAAGGCTGTGCTATCTCCATCGCTTGTGGCTGTGTAACAAACTCCTGGTGATAATGGGTTGGATTCAATGAGTGATGATCCTTTTTCTTCTTGCAAGCCCACAAAGATTTCTTCCTGTGTTTCTTTATCAATGTACGAGAAATTGGTATCCCAAAATTCCATTCCACCAATACGTTTTAATTGCTCTTTAACCCTTCTTCGCATCTCCATACCAATCACCAAATATTCTCTAATGTCTTCTTTGGTGTACTCTCCATCTGGGTGAAGCAATTTTATGAAACCTGATATAATACGTCTTACTGATTTTGAGTCTCTTTGCTTTAGGTGAGAACCTAAAGTGAAATACTTATCCAGTGCATCATAGTAGGTTGTTTTGCGTTGCGACTTTAAGATTTCTGAAAAGAAATCTGTACTGAAACCAAAATGATTGGTAAAATTTGATGGGCTGAATTTGGTTATCTCCCAACCGGGTAAAAACAAATTGATACGGTCTAAAAATGCAGTATCGTGATTAACTTCATCTGATAGCGGACTGAACAAATGTGAGGTCTGCAAAACGGTTTCTACTGGTTGATTGATATTACCATTCAAAATGACAGATGCTGAACCTGATATTTCACCGCCTTTTGCTCTGGAGAATGAACCTGATTCCATATAGTCCTTCATCAAGGGTATGGCATCTCTATCTTTAAATAGCTTATCGGTACTTTCATCAAAGCAAATGGCATCCCATAAACCCACTGCACCTACTCTGCCTGAAGTGTTGTTTACGAATAATTGAGCTACTGAACCTTGACCACCTGATATGAGAATGGCGTAAGGTGTAATTTCTTTGTAGATGTATGATTTACCTGATGAACGAGGACCTAACTCCACCATATTAAAATTGGCTTCTACCAATGGTATTAATCGGCACATTAACAGGTTTAGTTTTCTATCGTCCAGCCCTTCGCTAAATGGCTCATAACCTGCACTTCTAAGCAATAGCTTTTTCCATTCTTCTTTGGTAAACTCTTTTCGTTTCTCTGAAATCTTTGTATTGTCAAAAGTTGATAATTGGATTGGCTTTATGTCTCTAACCAAAAATGGATAAACAGTATTACCAACTGTTATCATTGGGTCGTATTCCATTTCAATAATAGCCCAAATGCCGCCTAAAAGCAATTTCTCGTGGCTCTTCACCAAATCATCACTGATGGTTGCTTTCTTGATATTACTGTTGCTGATATTAGCCCAATAGCGGTCTCTCTGCGGATCTAACTCCACAGAAATCTTGTCAATAATTTTATAGCGACCTTTTTCCCGAAGTTTTGATTGTATCAAGCTGCTTTCTTCGGGGTTGATGTAGTGGTTACGAAGTATGGTTTTTACATTTTCCATTCCTTCTTTCAGTTTTTCTTCATCTTCGGTGCTGCACGTATTGGCCAATAAATACTCCAATACAAAAGCAGGCACGTTTGCCCCACCTTTGATGATACCCACAAGGTCTTTTTTTACTACAAAGCCCCTAAAGTGGTCTAATGCTTTTTTATCTAAGTCGTCTAATATTATCATAGTTCATTTTTTAAATGAGTCCGCCTAAATCTCTGGCGTTTGATTTTTTTATTTTGACTGCATCTATTTGTTCTTGGGTGTTGGCATCCACTACCACAGCAGTTATTTCGGTATGTCCGCCAAATGAAAACTCAAATGATTGTACATCACCCGCTGCTATCGTGATGATATTGCTACTGCTGTAGGGGATGTTATTTGCATACAGTAAAATTTGTATTTTTCTACTTGAGGAAAACAAGTCATCCGCTTTAGTGTTGGCTTTAATTTTCAATCCAAATAGTTCTCCAGTTACTTCGCTTAGTTCACTTTTGTTCGCAATGTTTACTTCTAAGCCCTTTGTAGAGGGAGCATCCTTGCTAAAAACAAAGTTGGGGATGATAATTTCCTGCGGTATGAAACCACCGTGAGAAAAACCATATACTCCTTTAGATTTGAATGGACGATGGCTTTTGGCAGCATACACATAGTTGAACTCACCGTATGGCTTTTCAAATGACAACCAACCTTTATCGGTCTGTTTGTCTATCGTTCTTACAAAACGCTCGTGTACTTCTTTTTTACCTGCTGTAATGGGGTCTATTTTATCAGCTTCGTCTAAAATCCCTGTCAACACAAAACCGTGATCGGTTACTAAGTGAACTTGATGATAGCCCATATTGAGCAACAATTGTATTTTTTCAGTCAATACATTTTCAAATTCACTGAATAATTTGATAGCACCCATTTGAAGTTTTTCGCCTGCACTATCAATGTCTTTATAAGTCAAAACTAAATAGTCTGCTTTAATGCCATAATGTAGTGCTTCCAGGTTTAAATAAGTGATGTCTTTCTCCGTGGTTTCTGACAAACTCTTTTCCCTGTCTTTGTGAACAGGCAATACTTGGTTATTGCCCACATACAAAGCACTCATATTGTGTTCTGTTTCGGAAGGCATATCAGCCAGCATTGTGTTGGTTTCCATTTTGCATTTGCCTTGTAATTGCGAAGCAATAAAAGCTGCGATTTCATAGCGAACGCCATCGCCTACAATGATTGCTGTGCGCGGTTTCGACTTCGCTATCAATTCTGGTAAAAAGCCTTGTTGATTGGGCTGGTATTGATGGTTGTATTCAAACCAATGTTGCAATAGTTCGTGGTTCAAGCTTTCGTAATGCTCTTGCAGGGGTCTTACAATATCCTGTTCCTGTAAAAATGAGGCATAAATGTTTCGTATGGCTCTATCTACTTTGTGAAACTCCGTGGTATAGAAGGAAATGACTTTCTCTAATGAATTGCATTTCGCCAATGGTTTATTGTCAAACTCAAAGAGTGTTCTTACATCTTCCCACCATTGCGGAACAAAGCTGGTTGCTTTTCGGCTATTAATGCGGTTATGTAGCTTTTGAAGTTTTTCTTTTACATATCCTTTGTCTCGAAAGTTGGCGGTAAATTTTTGTAATTGCTTTTTGTCAATGCTTGCAAAACAATGATCGTGGTGTACATTCCAGATATTTAGTTGGGTGTCAATTTTATAGGAGTCGATGTATTGACGCAATGCACCGGAGTAAGTGTGGCTGTCTAACCATTTATGGTAAATGTTCAGGAGTTCCGGCGTGATGTCATTGTTGAGCAGACTTGAAAACAAATGATTGACTACTTCTGTTGCCAATGTTTGGGTGGGTACTTTTCTATATGATTGTCCAATCAGCTCAAAGAGTTTTTCTTCAAACAGTCTTTTGACATCTGGCTCTTTGTCTTTGAAATGATTTTCCGGCTCACTTAAAAAAGGGATTAGTTCATCTTCAATGGACACTAATTCTTCTAAATTTTGCAGCACTTTTTTCCACCAAGCGAGGTCTTTTCCAATGCCCAATTTAGCCGCCGTCAGCAGCATAGGGTTTTCCAATGTAATTTGGTGGCCTGTACTTGCAAACAGCTTCTTGCGCAACCATTCCACAGGATTGGACAAATCTACACAACCGTGTGTGAAGCAGTAATCATATAAAAAACTTAATTCATCTTTATGTCGAGTTACATAAAAAATTACTTTCTCGTTTTTGTACTTACTTTCCGCTTCATATCGCAACATCAATTCTTCCTTAATTCTCTGCCATTCTTCTGTGTTGGCTGCATCTGTTTTAAGGATGGTGTAGTGTTTTTTTTCAATATGTGGCAATAGGTATGCACATTCGCCCGAAGGGTCTATAATGACCACTCTATTGCGTTGGGCAATTTGCTTTTCTATATCTTGTATGATCCAGTTATCTGTCATAGTCAATTACGAGTTATCAATTACGAATTACGGGATTCTTGTTTCGATTTTAAAGTTTTTTGGATGCTACCAATAATTCTCAATATTTCTTCAAGGTCATTTAATAAATCCTGTGCTTCATCTGGTGTTAAATAATTGGTGTCTCTTAATAAGTTCAACCAATATTTTGATTCTCTTGCTTCTTTGTATGCAATGGTCAATTTTGCTAAAAAGTCCTTCTCAGAATGACCACCAATTGCTTCTTCTATATTTGCGCCAATGGAAGTACCAGATCGCAATAACTGCTTTGCTAAAATGTACTCTTTTCGTTCGTCCATTAGCTTACGGCACAAGTTCACTGTCTTCACAGCAAATTGATAGCTTTTGGTCTGTATAATATTTTCACTTTTCATTCTTTATCAAATTTTACCAATTCGTAATTGTACATTCGTAATTCGTAATTGTTTCTACCAATCTGCATTTAAATATCGTTCTAATTCCGGTCTTCTACCCGTTGTTTTTAACACCTCAGCTCTGAGTAATCCTTTCTTTTGAAGGGGAGCGATGTTTTTACCTACACCATCATCCAGTTTAGGGTCGTAGCCTTCCGCTATGAGTTCGTCTATTTTGTTTTTGAAGGTTTCTATTTCTTGTAATTGCAAACGGATTTTTTCTTTCTCTGCCTGGGCTTGGGCGGTATTGACATCCTGCAACTGAATTTGGCGGTACTCCAAATTTTGTACCCTGTGGTTGATGTACTGGGATTTCAGTTTAAACAAGCTGTCTCGGTTCCATTTGTAAATCAAAATATATACTTCAAAACCTTGATGTGGTCCACTGCTGAGATGCCAAATAAATGGCGTTTTGGGCAGGTACATAAACAAGTTGAGGTGATTGCTCAATTGGTTGAAGAAATGATGCTCCAAATATTCGTTTACAGAACGACCCAACAAACTATCCAACTGCATATACTGAGCAGCAGTAAAGCCATTTTGTAAACAATGCTGCTCTAAGCGTTGGCTTAGGGCTTCTTCGCCTGGTAAGCCTACCAATGGAATGATGCCGTCCTCATCTTGTTGTAATAAAGTACGAATGTTGTCTGCCAAAAACTCTAAAGCAATTTCTGCTGCTCTTGCTGCCGGTACGATTTGAGCTTCTTTGAACCAATACCAAACATTGATGGGATTGACCTGATGGCGGATGCAAAACTCTTCCAAATCATTGTTGCTTTGGTAAAGTGTGGCAAAGCCTTCTTTGATCTCTCTGATTTTCTCCGGCTCAAACTCAATCAAAGGCAAACTTCTCAAATGCTCCAACACCACTTCATCGGTAATCTTGGCTTCTTCAACAAACAAATCCACAATTGAACCATTCCTAATTCCTAATTCGTAATTGGCAATTGGCAATTGACCAATTGACTTACCCATTTTGGCTTCTACCTGTTCACGGTCTGCATCGCTGAGTTCATAGACTTCAAAAATAAGCTCATTGATGATGGCTTCATTTATCAATACCTGTGTGAGTTGGGCATTTTCAAAATTAAGATAAGCCAATACTCGGTCTTTTAAGGATGCACCTTGAAAAGCGATTAATGGTGATTGCTCAAAGTTGGTTTCAATGATGCGAAAGACACATAGGTTTCTTTTTAATGTAATATTGGCTGATGCCAAATTGGATATTATAGTTTTAATGGTAGGAAACGGTATAACAAATGCAATTCTTTCAATATCATTTGGTTGTTTATTTACAGTTGGATTTAAACAGTCAGTTATGTAGTAAATTAATTTTGTATTAAGTATACCCAACAATGCAATGCTGTTGTCAGAAAAAATTGCGGACGCACCCATATCAAATAGCTCTGACTTACTCAAATATCTAAAGCTAACACCTTTACTGCCGCTACCATTATAAGTTATACCTTCCTTGAATAAAAATTCGTCTTTAGGTAAATTGAAACTATTCTGTTGTTTTATTTTTTTAAACTGGTTTTTGCTATCAACCAATAACCATACATTGCCAAACCATTTATTATAAGGGCCACCTTTAGTATATAAACTCCAGTCTTCATTCCCTTCTTTAATATTTAGTTCCCACCAAAATCGCAAAGTACATTCATTGTTACCTGTTTTAATACCACTAATTATTTTCGCCTTCCTTTTTAATGCATTCCCCTTAAACTTCTCCCTAAATCCATCACTAATCCAATAGATAAAAGGCCAGCCTTCAATAATCTTGAGTTTTTCTTGGGGAAGAGTGTATAGTCTGCTATTTGTTCTTTGGTTTAAGGCATCTTCATAGGCCTGCTCTAAAGAAGCTTGTTTTGCCTTTTCTTGTTGGTTGGCAGTTATGTTGAAATATAAACCAGGGCTTTCTTTTTTCTTTTTACTTAATACATACCAAGTGGCATCTAACAAAATACCCGGTCCAAAAAGATTTACCCTGTCTAAGCCATAATCTACCATCAACTCTATATGGGTATGTTCAATCATGTATTTGCGCACATCTTCAAAAGTCTTGATGAACATAAAGGTGTGAGGATGTATCATCCCTACATAGCCATCATCTGTTGTTATTTCACAACAACGCTTTATAAATGCTGCATACAAATTGGTGTTGAATTTATACGGTTGCTTGTAATTGGCTTCCACAAACTTTTTCAGTTCGGGGCCAAAGTCAGCACTATCGGTATAAGGTGGGTTAGCAACGGCTACATCGTACTTTTGGGTGAGTAGCTGCAAAAAGGTAATGGCATCTTGTGTTTTGGTATTGAGGAATGTTTGCCCTTGTTTGGCGGTGTTTTGGGCTACTGCTTTTTGCAGGTTGGTAAAGAAATTGGTGCGGAATTCTTCGTAGTTTTTCAGGTTCTCTTCGGTAAACAGTGTAATGCCTTCTTCTTTTACCAAGCCGTGCAGCTTGATGCTGAACTTTTCTTCTAAACGAATGAGTGAGCCAAATTTGTGAGCTTGCTGTAAGTCTTCCCACAGGTCAATCACAATTTTTTCAAGCTGTGCATCCAAAGGAGCACCATTTTCAAAAAGGTGTTTTACTTCTTCATAAGCCGGCAAGAAAAAGTCGGAACTTACGATGTTGAAATGTTCGATTTTTACGCTGCGTTTCTTTCTTTTTGCTTTGATGTAAAGCCCTAACTGGGCTAACTGTATGGCTCGGTCGTCTAAGTCCACACCGTGGAGGTTGTTTTCTATAATAAGTTTTGGAATGTCGGCTTCATTGTAATCAGCCCCGTAGTTTTCTATTTGGTCAATGTACAAATCGTAATACATATCAAAGCCATACAACAGATAATTGCCCGATCCTGTGGATGGGTCAATCATTCGTATTTCGTGTAGTGGTTTACGTTCTCTAGTTTGCGAAGTTGGAGCATTGGCAATTTTATACTTATGGCGTATTTCGCTATCGGGGTACATTTCCAGATAGAGTTTTCCCAAGCTATTATCTACCAAAAACTGCACTACCCAACGAGGTGTATATACCTGACTTTGGATGCTTACTTTGTTGTATTCTGTTTTATCTCCACTGGCTTTGTGTGCTGCTTTTTTGTAGTTGTTGTAGCTTTCGTAGAGCCAGCCCAATACATCATCACTTTTCCAAATCTCGGCTTCTACTTGTGTGTCGGTTTCTACCTGATTAAAGGCATTGATGATGCCCAATAATTCCAATGCCGTAGGCAATAAATGGTAAGGATGCTGAGGACTAAACAAAGGAATATCAGAAGCTAATTTTTGGAGTTGTTCTTCCAGGAAAGGCAATAGACCTTCGTCTTCATCACTTCGTGCTTGTGGGTTTTGCTCCAACCAAGCCAAATGAGCAAAAGAACGACCACCGTGGGTTTCTCTGCGGGTAACAATTTCGGGGTGCAAGGTATGGGCTTCCATCACTTTGAGCGCTGCCAAGCGGTTGAACAGCGTAAATGTAAGTTCTTCTACCAACTTCTCATAAGCATCAGCCACAGTACCTGTTTCTGCAATGAACACTTCTCGTATGTTTTCCATACGCTTTCGTTCGGCAGGCGGATTGTCGATTGGTACTAATTGTCCCTCGTTGATACCCATTCTTCCCAAGCGATTGCGAAAGGCTTGGTCAATGAGTTGGCGTATATGTTCGGTGTGATCGGATAGTTTCATATTTTAATTAATTTCTATTTCGTCATTATCAGATGCACTGGCTAATTTTTGTAATTCGCCTTGCAACCAATGTTTGTATTCAGACACTTTCATTTTAGTATTTGGCATTTTCACTGCATACTTTTTTACTGTGGGTGTTGGTGGTGTACCGGGTTGTGGTTCAGGTGCTTTTGTTTTAATTAAACTGGCTTTAGTTATACCTATTTCAGCCTTTTTACTTGGATATAAATCAATAAATGAAAGCACTTCGGAATACGTGAAGCGGCTATGTTTGTCTTTGACATCAAAATCAATTGCAATAGTAGCAGACGTTCGTTGCTGTGCATACTGATTGAGGGAATTAGCTTTAGCCAAAGCGACTTGATTTAAGCCCGATGGTAGCGACTCAATCTCCTTTATTAGCTCATTTGCCAATGTATCAATTTCTGTATATTTGGTAGCGCAATCTTGCATTGCTGCACTAAACAATTGATGGTATTCATCTTTTGTTTTTTGAGCTGCTTGCTGCACCGCAGCATAGTTTTTTATAACCTCACCTTGCAGGTGGCTTTCAAACTCATTCTTTAACTGCGTGATGGTTGCATTGCTTTTTGCAGCCTTTGATAATTCATCTTGTACAGCATACACAAAGGTTTTCCATTCTTTTACTTTGGGTAAATTGTTTCGGATAAACTTTTCTACTTTCTCAATTTCTTGCAGGGCTTTGTGGAAAGCATCTTTCGCTGCTAAAAATTCAACCGCCTTATCAATGTAGTTAGCTTCGCTTACGGCTCCTGTGAACCCACCTAAATATGCTGCGTTTTCATCTGCCTTGGGAAACAACTTGTCAAATTCTTTCTCACTGTTTCGGAGTGTAGTTACTTTGTCGGCAAAGTGTTTGGCTATATCCCGAACAGCAGCCACTAATTCAAAATCGTTGGTATTGTAATCTACTTTACGACCAATGTATTTTTCAACTTCAAGGTCTAATAAGAATTGTGCTAATTCTTGTTTCTGCAAAGCAGAAAGCGATTTTGATACGGCTTTGAAAGATGCTTTTCTAAATTCACGAGCTGCATTGAAAATACTTGAAACACCTTCGTCACGCCAAGAGAATTTTTCAGCTCCGTTGTATTTGGCTATGAGCTTACCTGCTCGCATTAAAGCTGCAACTGATGAAATGACGGTACCAAAAGTAAATCCGGCTGGAGGTTGCTCTAAGTCTTTCTCTAAAGTAGCACCATCCACAAAAGTGTTGCGTACTTTGTACAATATTTCTTCAGATACCTTTAGGTTTTCGCCAATAAAATTGCCCTGAGCATCAAAAAAAGCAAAGTCGCTGCCTGTAAAGTATTGCTGTAAACGGCCATTGTTGGCTTCTTTGATTACTGCTGCTGCAACGCTGTCACTCAATTGCGAAGCTAATCGCTTGCTGTACACATTTTGAATGATGTTTTTTTGCTGGGCTTGAAGTGTTGTTTGCCAGTTGTCTTTATTGAGTTGCAGTGTATTGTATAAATAAACTGCGGTGGCATTTATTAAACTTTCATCTACTAAGTCCTTAATGCGATTTTGTTTTTCTCCTTTTGCCGTGGAGAAAGAAATCAAAATTTTACCTTCATCAGAGTTGGGATTGTTGTATTTCTGTTCTAAGTAGGTGATGCGTTCTACTTCGTCAATCAAACGATCCAATTCTTTGAAATGGCTATTGTCCGGCACTAACCACAATAAATCTTTGTCGTTTTGGTGTTGTACTTTAAGAGCATCTATATCAGCTGACCTATCATCTGATATATTGTAAACACTCTTAACCTTTACCTTGAGGTATTTTAGATTGGGTGATGTGAGTTCATCGTCATTGTCGGTGGTAATGTAAAAGTCGAAAGGCAAACCGTTATCGGTTACTTTAGTAATAGACTTTGTGATGTTTGCACCCTTATAGGCTGTAACTAATTGCTTTTTCTTTACGAAACCTTGAACGGTAAAGCCGTTCATTTCGTCCAATAATCTTTGTTCAATATCGGATGTGATGCGATATGTTTTGTTGGTATCTAACAACACTTTTGCTTCTGTGAGTAAATCAAGAGCCTTTATGATGTCATCTTGAACTTTAAATTGTTCGTCAGGGTCGCTGATGAAAGACTTAGTGATATTTGGCAAAGAGGACGGCGTAACTTCTGCTTCTGTAAGGAAATTAATGGTTTCTAATAATCGTCTTCCAGAAATGGAAGAGCCTGATTCTAATAAAATGCGTTCAGCATTATCATACCTGCTTACTAATCTTACAGGCGGTTGCGGTTGTCCTTCTTTGGCTATATGCCAGCCTGTTACGGTGTTAAACAGTTCATTATGTTGTACTTCTTGTCGAAGGATGTCGTAGGTGGTGATGATCATACCTCTTGCAGCTACTTTAGTGGATGCATATCCTTTAGTGCCAAACAGGAAGTTTTGTAATAAGTCAAACTGATACTTATAGAATGGATAGTAGGTTGCATAGTTCTCTGCACTATCTGTTTTGCTGATGCCGGCACCGTGAATGGCAGCGTGGTCTGAAATCTTACCTGAATTTTTCTTGAAGTGTTCAGTTAGCTTTTGAATGCCTGTTTCCGTTTTTCTCAATAGTCTGTTGCGGATTATAACATCAACTTCGGTGGCTTCTAAGTGTATTTTAGTTTTGAAACGGTCTGTTACTTTGGTTAATTGGGCTTTGCTTACATTGGAGTTATTGATAACATCATCTAACTTTTCCTGAGCAATGGCAATGGTCCAAACTTTGCCGCCTAATGATGAAAGCGATTCGCTGATGGCTTGTAAATCTAATACTGTAATCTTCTTTTGATTTATTGCTTCACTGGCTTCATCAAACAGAAAAACAACCTTTTCATCTTTTACTACACTAAAATAATTTGTAAGTTCTTCCTGCAATCTTGATGAACTGAACTGGTCAATATCTCTGCGAATAGTTGTAAGAAGGTTGTCATAATCTGCATCGGTGTTCCCTTTCTTGATATACAGTTCTTTTATAGCTTTTGCATATTTGAAAGAACTTGTTCTGATGTCGTTCCAATCTAAACCTGTTGCATCAAAAACGAAGTCTTGTATGTCAGTTTTGCCTTCACTTAGCATCAATTGAAATAAGAAAATACCGTGTTCATTCTCAGGAAAACCGAGTGATTTTAATAAGTTTTTATACAAGGTATAAGAGAAACCTTTTGAAGTATCCTGTTGTGCAACATCTAAGAAAACTACTCTTGAATTAACTGAATTTAATTTTGAAAGAGAATTTTTTATTAGTGCTTCATCATTTACGCCAGTAAAGCGTTGTAATATTCTTTCTCTTGCAGGCGTGCCATTGATGTTTCTATTGCTAATCAAATATCCCAGTAGTTTGCCAAAATATGATTTACCCGACCCGTAAAAACCAGAAATCCAAACACCTGTTTCAAGAATGTTAGAAGTAAACGTATCAACAAAACCTGCATATTCACGAGCCAATCCATCTGTAACGATATAGCTTTCAATTTCTGCCTGAATTTCCTTTTCTGAAATGTCTTCTAAGTTGATAACATTCTTGATGTCTTCGCTTAGGTCAATGGTCAGTATTTCTTTTATCTTCATTTTCGTATTATTCTTTAGTTAACAATCATACATCTGTACTTTGATGCAGGGCGTGAATTCAGGAACATTAACTGCTCACCTTCCTGGGTGGCAGGATATAAAATAATTAAAGGTGATTTTGCCTTCATTACTAATTCGTTTTCCATTAAATGAATGTTGTCAATTCCACTACCATAGAGTGCTCCGCTATGGATGAGTACAGGTATTTTATTTTCATTGAATGTTTCTTCAATTGCAGCAAGCAGGTGCTTGAACAAATCGGGACTTGTTTCGCCTTCCGGTGCTTTGAAAATTTGATGAACCGAACCCCTTAATAAATCAAACATTTCTGCAAGGTCAGTGTTATGCGCTTCAACAAACGAAATCAACATCTCATTGATGTCGATAATTTTGTAGGTATCTTGGGGCATCATTTCTACCAGTTTTTCAATGTATTGGAATTCCAATATTGGTGGACAAACCAATAGGATTGAGTTGCCACCATTGGCATTCAAGCGGATTTCTGAACGCTTATCAGATTCCACTATCCGTTTTAACTGTGTAATGATATGTTCAGGATTGACTGATGTATTCATAGATTGATTCGTATGGGATTAATGGTTCAACACTGAGCTTGTCGCCGGTATAAATTACATTGAAATATTTTGAAAATTTTTTTTGCAGTAGCCTGTCGAGAAAAGCTTGCTTTTCACTGAACGAATAGGGAAGCCAATTGCTGGAAACAAGATTGGGCTTTTCTGAAATAGCAACTAACCAATAGACATAAAGAATAAACATAGCATCATTCAAGTGAGGATGAACAATGGACTTGTTTACTGAGCCTTCCATTAAACCAAACTTTTTTAATAAGGTCAGGTATTTAGATGCAGTAGTTGTAATAGTGATTTCAGACCACTTTTTCAGATCATCTTCCGATTGTTTCAAATCTTTAATACAAGCGACTACTTCATCATTTTTTATTGAAACTCTGCCACTATAAAAAGCAGGAAAAAAAACTTTATCGTTCAGATGAAACAACAATTCATTATTTACAGAAGCGTTCCAGAATAGAAGTAACAGCGTTTCGGCACTTGTGGTATTCGATTTTATTGCTTGTCTGATTATTGTTTCTAACTCAGGTTTTTTATTTTGAATTAGCGTGGCTTTTATGGCTTTTTCAAAACGCTTCACAGACTTATCTGTTTTTATGGCAGTGTAGGTATGTATGCCACCTTTTTCTTTGATGGAAACCATATCTTCTGACAGGAAAACTTTTATCAAGTTCCAATCAGGCAAACTGCCTAAAACATTTATGTCTGAGTTTATGTGCATTAATTTTTCTCTTTTCTTTTACTTTTAATTTCTTCTTCTGCAATTTTTAAGGCTTGTAAAGCCTGTTCTTCATTTTCTACTAATTCACTTACTTGGTCTGCTAACCATAAAGCAATCAATTCCTCTGGATCGATACTGTATAATTGAGCAAGAGCCAAAACGTGTTCACGTTTTGCGGTATTTTCTCCTCTCTCAATTTTACTTACAAGGGCTGTGTCAACATCTAATTCAGCTGCAATGTGCCGAAGCAACATTTCCCTTTCTTCTCTTGTGTTTCTAATTAAATCCCCGAATTTGTTCATTATTCGCTTTTGTTTTAAATCAATTTGTTGATTATTGACAAATGTACAACAAACAAAAGAAAAATGAACCAATAACTTTTGAAGAGTTTTCAACATTAATTGACCTTTCTATAATACCCTGTCTTTGGCTTCTCTAAAAGCATTGGTACAGAGTTATTTAGAAAATCATCTACTGACCTTTCGGATAAACCCAGATTTTTGCCAAGAGCAACTGCTTCTTTGCGTTGAAACTCTTGTGGCAACTGGTCTAAGAGCTGTTTTTTGTTGTTTGGCATTTTGTAAATAATGGGGTCTTTTTGTTCTTCAAGATTATTGAACATTAAAAGACTGTGTTGCAAATACACATCTGAAAGCATCAAAGATGCCTCAAAGTCATCATCTGTACAGGTTACATCTTTTGAGCAATCGCCATTTTCAAACTTCCGTAAGGAAGTGAAAATCATACAAAAGCGATACAAGATTAAGCCCAAACGAAATACAACACTTGCTGCATCCTCACCAGTGAAAATGACCACATTTTTGAGCTTGTCGAAAAAAACTTGATTGAGTTTATTCCATTGCACTTGGGTTAAAAATACTTCTGTTGGGTATTGATTTAGAAAATCGACAATTAGCAAAACTTGTTTTGATAATGCTTCAAAGTGGTCGTTGTAAACAATTCCGCCTGGTCTCGGTGATGGGTCTTGCCAAACGATTTCATTTTTAAACGCATAGAATATAAAACGACTAAATAAACCATCTTCTGCCGAAGCGATTAGCTTAGGCACTTGGGCTGGTGTGCCTGACAAGGCCACCGCCAATTGTGGGTGTTTTATTTCTAAAAGTTCACGGTTGGTTTTTCTTGCTGCTGATATTTTTTCGTGATGAAATGCAGCACGCATTATGTGTGAATAATTGCCCCAATCTTGCTTGTTTGCTCCACTCATTGCGTCTGCTTCTGTTTCGCAAATAATACCTCTGCCGTCATTGTCTTGTAGTATTTGCATCATCATTGCTTGGCTACAATCGGCAGGAATAAATAATAATTTGAAAACAGGCTCTTTTGGTTTTTCGGGAATAGGGTCGTCTTTTTTTCTTTTGCTCAACTGGGCTTTGTATTCTATCATTTCATTTTCGTGTTGGTCTTTGGCTTGCTTGCTACTTTCAACCATTCTTTCGTGGATTTTATCGCCTAATCTTTTGGCATTTTTTAAAACCCCTTTGCCACTTGCTGCTGGAGCAATAATGAACGAAAATAAATGCGGATAAACTCTTTCTTGATGATATACGCCTTGAACATCGGGCAAACAGCCACTAATGATACATAAGGCACTGGTTAGGAAAACATCTCTTTTTCTTGGGTCGCTTTCAAAAGCTCTTGCACCTTCTCGAAATAAATCGGGCATTAAATTGATGGCTTCTATTGGAATGGTAGGGGTTGTTTTGAGGTAATCTTCTGTGGTGTCGTTTGTAATTTCCTTTTTTTGCGAACCTGCAAGGTTTGCAAACTTGCCAAACTCTGCTGCATTATTTTGATAAGCACTTTCAATTGACTTGCGTATTTCGGTTTGGTTTTCGTGGTAGAAATTTGATGTAATCAAATTTTCTGCCTCTGGGTGTGGAATACCTCTGCGATTGCAATTACAAGCTAACTGATATAAATAATTGTTGCGGTTGCCATTATTGTATGTTAGAATGTTGTTAGTGAAACTAACACATTCATCAAAAATGGTGTTAACCGAATTTTGAGCTTGCTCAAATAGAGGTTCACTTAAAGGAGCTTGCTCCTGCAAAGCAATTTCAAAAGTGCTTGCACTTTCATTTAAAAAGGCGTTTGGGTCGTTAGACACAAAACAAAGCCTTGTAATGTCTTTGCATTTTGGGTCGGCTTCAATACCAATTTCCTTTTCATAATAGGCTTGTACTTGCTTGTAGGCTTGCTCGTGGTTGTCCTGTTCTGTATTTACTTTGATAAACACCTTTAAACCATCACCACTTGGGCTTGTGAAACAAGCATAAGTGAAAGGTATTTTGACCGCAAGGTCAAAAGCCTGTTGCAATTCTTCGGGTGTTAGTTTATCAAAATCAAGATGAACGAAACCGCTGTAAGCGGTGAGAAACTCTTTTTTCCTTCCATCTTTAAAAGTAGCTGAAGGCGTGAACGCCAAAAGTTCTTTTTTGAGTTGGTCGGCTCTTTCGGGCTTGCCCATACCTTTAGCCATACGAATGGCATTTATCCTATCGTGATAAGTGCCTGTTTTGATATTTGAAATAATTGAGGAAAGTGTAACGTCCTCAATAGGCATATTGAAGTTTTTAAATATCGTTACTTTTCCCATCAGTAGTAAATTTTAGGTTAGCCAATTGATTTGCAGGAATGGTGCTTCTGTCAAGAAGTGCCATAATTTCTGAAAGTCGGTAGTAAATTTTATTACCTACTTGAGAATATCCAATTATGTTTTCTGTACGCCAATAAGCTGCGGTACGCTTGCTTATATTCATAATTTGGAGGAACTCTTGATTGTCGTACCAAACTTGGTCGGGTTCAGTTCTTTGCTTGTTGCGTACTTCTATGGTCAATGTTTCTAAACGCTGTTTGATTTCTTGAACCTCTTCTTCGGAAAATCTATAAAAGCTCATAATTATTTACGTTTGTTTCTAATTAAATAATTAGCTGCTGCCGTTTCGATGTCTTCCGAAGTTTCCTGCTTATTACGCATTAACCATTCGTCTATTTCTTGGCGGTTGAAATAGAGCTTTTTCCCTTGTGGACAAAAATGAGGGATTTGCTTTTGAGAAGTTAGTTTGTACAAATGTGATGCACTGATGTCAAGATATTTGCAGGCATCATTGAATGTGAGCACTTCTTTTTGAAGAAGATTTTGTTCGTCAATTTTTTGTTCTAATTGACTTAGCTTTTCGAGAATTTGATTTACTTCCATCATTTGATATTTTTATGATTACGGAAGCAAAACAAGGCACTTTATGGGTGCTATGGTAGTTGCATAGGGTTGTGCAACCCTGTGTTATTTCTTTTATTATCAAATAGTTATGTTATTTATTTTTCTTTATCTTTTTTTGCTCTTTGCATTAAATGGGTGAATTTTCCCTGCCAAAAATCTATTGCGTTAAAGTCTGGAACATCAAAAGCATTCTTTATAGAATTAGCACTTACTTCTTCTTTTTGCTTTGATGAAAAACTTTCGGCAATGAAATTGAAAATGTCGGTTTTGTGTTTGGCTTCAATAATACCTTCATCATATAAAGCTCTGAATAAATAGGCTATTTCTTTGACTGTTAGATTGGTTTTTAGCTTGTTTTTCGGTTCTTGCTGGGTTTGAATAGAGAAGTCGGCAAATGAACCTAAATAGCCTTTTTTGAAGTCTTGCAGGGCTTGTTCTGTGGCTTCTTGGAATAGGTGGAAGTGTTTCTCATACCATTTGAAAACGTGACCGAAATAGTTCTCGTAAAATTCGCCCATTGTAGAATATGGTTTGGGTTCTACATTGGGATACCAGTATTGCTTCCAAAACAATTCTTTCATTGTTTCCTTGCGAAGCTGTGGCGTATGGGTTTTAAATTGGCTCAAAGAAATGGTTAGCCATTTATTGATTTCATTATTATTTAAGGGTTTTGAACGAGTGTAAATGGTTTGCATAAACTCGTTTAATAATGGTCCTTGCATAAAGCGGTTGAAATAGTCAGGGTCAAATTTGTATTGCTCCCAGAGATCATCACAATTACGTTTGTAAGTGTCTGCCTCTATAATTACTCGAAGTTCTAATTCTTCAACTAAATAAACTTCTCTTTCGTGTTCGATTACTTGCTCCATATCCGAATGTTTTTATAATTTGATTTTGATTTTGTTGGCAGCTTCCACCTTTTTTTCGTTGATAACCTTTGCGTATATCTCGGTAGTAGAAAGATTTTTATGCCCTAATAATTTTGAAACGGTGTAAATGTCTGTGCCTAAAGTCAACTGAAGCGTAGCGTAAGTATGACGGGCACAGTGGAATGTGATGTGCTTATTGATGCCTGCATCAATTAACCAATCCTTTAAATAGGTTTTGTTCCAGTTGCCATATTTAAGCCCTGTAAATACCTTTTCTTTTGGTTCTTTCTGTTCTCCTAATAATTCTCTTGCTTCTTCGGCAATAGGTAAGGTTTCTGCTCCGTTGGTTTTTTGTTGACGAAAACGAATGAAGTAGCCTAAATTATCAGAGTGCTGAATTTCTGACCATTTTAGTTTCTCAATATCCGACCATCTTAAACCAGTCAAACAAGAAAAAATGAACATACGCTTTAGCGTTTCATTTCGGCAATGGGTGTTGGCTAACTTTTGTAATTCTTCAAGGGTTAAAAATTCACGTTCTACATCATCCTGTGGAAAGGGTTCTACTTGTTCAGCTGGATTGAATTTGATTAAGCCTTCTTTTAAAGCCTGTTTGAGTGCAGCTCTTAATTTATTAAAATAGCTGTATTTTGTATTGAGTGAAATTCCGTCACCTGTTTTGGTTTTAGCTTCATAGTCCAGGTAATCTTTGAACCCTTCAACCCAATCTTTATCTAATCTCTCAAAAGTTACATCTTTGGGGTTGTATTCTTTAATCAAAATACGGACTGCATTCCAATTGCCGTAATTACCTAAACTGGCTTTTTTCTTTTCGGTAAGTGCATCAAAAAACTCAAAGAAGCTGCCTTTCAATTTCTCTTTATCTCGGAACCCGTAGATACTGTTTTGAACTTCTAAATGTCTTTTACTTCGGATGCTCTCCGCCAATTCAAGGATTTTTTTGTTCTCGTCCTTTTGGGCTTTGGTTAAACTCCCTTTGTCGGGTTCGGGAGTAAGATATAAACCTAAATGTTCATACTCTCTTTTTCCTTGGTCGTAGTAGTCAAGGTAGAGGGTAATCTTGTTACCCTTTTTGCGTTGTCTTAATGCTATTTTCATACTTCATCAGTTAAAAAGATTATCAATTTCGGAACGTGGTATAATGGTTCTTCTGCCCAATTTACCAGCTTTAAGTTCGGCTCTTTGGATCATTCTTTGAATCGTCCATCTGCTTGCACCTAATAAAATGGCAGCCTCTTGAACGCTTAAAAACTCCTTATCTCTAAGATTGATAAAATTGCCTGTTTGAATTGGCAGGCTTTGCAGACTTTGCAAGTTTTCGGAATTTGCAGAAGTAACAGATTTGATTTGCTCCTTTAGAGTAGCCTGTACTTTTTCCTCTCTTTTGATTTGCTTGTAGTGTCGGGAATTACAAGTTTTTGAGCAATACCGTGTTGTTGTGGTTTGGGCAACAAATGCCTGACCACAATATTGACAGAATTTCGGAATTTTAATATTACTACTCATTTGGTGCTTATTAGTGCCTGATGTTGCTCGGTGGTGCTGATTGGTGCATCATTTCACCAGTACCTATCAATTTGTGCCTTTGGGCAACAAATTTGTTGTTTGAGCAACAACTGGGCAACAAAAATAAGCAATAAAGTGCAATTTGGCAACAAAAAAGAGAAGAATGTTTGTTTATAAAAACAATAAAAACAAGTAGTTAGAAGATAAGAGAAAGATAACTACTTTCCTATACAAGAATTGGCCGGTTTTTACAAAGGACTTGCTTTGCAAAGTGAGATCATCAACAGTCGCACCTACCGTAAAAATGATAAAAAACCCCTCGATTTTGGAGGATTTTACGTGCAGGCGTCTTATATATTGTTTGGAGGAAAACAAGTGTATAATGCTGATGAAGGTGAATTTACACAGCCGGATAGAGGTAAAAAGTGGGGGGATATTGAATTGGCAGTACGTTACGACTATGTTAACCTGAATAACAAAGATGTGTTCGGAGGTTCAGCTGAAGGATTTACAATAGGATTGAATTTTTATACCGCCAGGAATGTGAAATTTCAATTGAACTATAACTATTTGAATCATGACCGCTATGCCAATGGCAAAGGTAAACTCTTTGTGGGTCATGATGTGGAAGGCAACTTGACAAAAAATCCCAACCAAGTAGCTGATGTCGCCGGTAAAGCAGGAAACGATTTTAGTTCGTTGGGGGTACGCTGCGAGATTGATTTTTAACCCTTATAACGTATTTGAAAATTATTGATTTAAAACTAATAAAATAACAATATTATGAATAGCAAATTAATAGGATGTATTTCATTCATTTTTTTATTGATTGCCACTTCTTGTGTAGAAGATGAAGTGAGCGTGACCCCTGCCTCTATAGACAAAGTAACTTTAACACCTTCTGCACCGCAATCTTCCGAAAAAGGAGTAGTAACTGCTAAAATTACCGATTTAAAGGGCATTAAATCAGCTACTTTATACTATAAATCAAGTACAGAAAGTGATTTTAGTCAAGTAGCAATGACCCTGACGGAGAACTTTATTTATTCTGCTGAGATACCTGAGTATCCGAAAGATACCAAAGTAGAATATTATATCCAGGTAGTGAATAGCGACGACCTGATTGCTCTTTATCCTAAAGATGCTCCGGACAAAACAGCAAGTTACACAGTGGGAGCTTCATCTGAAATAAAGCTCTACATAAACGAGGTATTTTCTGATGGAACTAAAGATGAAACCGATCCCGACTGGGTGGAAATTTACAACGGCTCTGAAATAGAGGTCAATTTGGAAGGCTATTTTTTCTATGATGAAGGTATAAAAACGAGTTTGGGTACTGAAGGTGAGAAACCTAAACGGGTATTGGGGAATATTAGCATACAACCGAAAGGTTTCACCGTGATCACAACCAACTACAACGGTGAGGATGTTACATTCGGACTGAGTACCAGTGGCGATGCCATTTATCTGGAAGACCCAAGTGGCGTATTAGTGGCTATGCTCGATTTTAATGAAATTCCTTTGTCAGGAAAAAAATCATACGGAAGAAAGCCTGATGGTTCTGATAATTTGGTTATTTTTGACAATCCAACCAAAGGAACTTCGAACAACGATGCAAATTAATCACTTCGAAATACAAATAAAATGAGTAAAGAAGAATTAAAAATAGGTGAGATTTCAAAACCACGTTTTGAATTTCGCACTTTCGGTCAGTGCTTTAAAAATGCTGAAAAACGGATAGCTCGCTTATCAGTACCCGTACCCGAGAAAGTATGGGAACGCCAAAGCGAAGAAATTTACATTATGTCGCGCACCAATGATATAAACAACACCAAGATACGCGATGGAAAAATGGATATTAAAACTTATGTGCAAACTGTTTCAGGACTGGAACAATGGAATCCGCTCATGAAAGCTGAATTCCCAATCACGGCAGAAATACTTGAAAAAGAAGTTTTCCCGGCTTTTCAGGTTAAAATGCCTAAATTGACGCAAGCACAATACAGTTTTGATGAGTTTATAGCAATGGTTGACGAACATCCTGATTTGCAAGCTGTCCGTGTACACAAACAACGATTTGGCTATATGGTCAATAACACCATCTGTGAAGTCGGCAATGTCCTCATCAATGGTGCTAAGGTTGTGACCATCAATTCCGAATCAACTGAAATTGACGATATCTTGAAAACTATCCGGGACATTGGCTTAGAGGGTGTAGAAAATATTAATTATTTACAAGCCATCAAACGGGTTATCGGAATGATAAACAGACCCTTGGCAAATTAAGCAACCGACTGAAAAACAAAATTCTTTTTAATATTATGTCACAAGAAATAGAAAGAAAATTTTTAGTAAAATCCGATGCGTATAAAGCACAAGCTACCAAGCAAACCCGTATCACCCAAGGTTACTTGTCGTCGATACCCGAACGCACTGTACGTGTACGTGTAAAAGGAAACAAGGGGTTTATTACTATTAAAGGAATAGGTAATGCAGCTGGAGCATCCCGTTACGAATGGGAAAAAGAAATAGCTGTTGAAGAAGTACGGGAATTACTGCAAATCTGTGAGCCGGGCGTTATCGATAAAACACGATACGAAGTCAAGACCGGAAAACATGTTTTTGAAGTGGACGAATTTTACGGTGAAAATCAGGGATTAGTAGTTGCTGAAATAGAGCTTGCCGACGAAAACGAAAGTTTTGATAAACCTGAGTGGTTGGGACAAGAAGTAACCGGCGAAGTAAAGTACTACAACTCCATGCTTATGAAACAGCCCTATAGCAAATGGTAAATTTTTCTTTTGATCAAGATTATTTCCTTCCTTTGTCGATGCAGACAAAGGAAGGAAATGTATTACAGAATTGATTTTATGAACCATACAAAACAAAGTGACAACTATCCCGGGGATCCCGGTCCGAAAGCACAACCGGCATTCGATGTGCTCGACATGAACAATTACCGGGTAGAAAAGCTAAGAAAAAGTAAAAAAGTAGGTTTTGAGCGCTGGATGGAAATACTTGGCGGTCCTCTCGCTGTAGTTGTGTTTATTTTTATCTACTTTTTTGCTGATATTTCGTTTTTAAACCAGATCAACCCCGACTTATTGGGTGAAAAAGCCTCAAAGCGTTTCCAGGAATTGGGAAGTGAGCATTTCTCGCGCATTAATTACGCCATGTTGGCCATTTTTGCTGCCTCTATCGTGTTGTGGATCACTGAAGCCATCCCGAATTACCTGACGTCGCTCCTGGTGATCATTACCATCGTGCTCACAGGCATTACTTCCGAAAAAACAGCCTATGCGCAACTCGGGCATCCCGTGATGTGGCTCAACATCTTGTCTTTCGTACTGGCAAGTATGCTGGTGGCTACCCGCGTGGCAAAGCGTTTTGCGCTTTGGTTTGTCATTCGTTTCGGAAAAAATGCTACCTGGATATTTTTCAGTTTTATCGTGATCAATATTGTGTTGTCCATGTTCATATCGGCAACCACGGCTAAAGCAACCATTTTATTGCCCATTTTCATGGTCATTGCCGCTATTTACGGAGCAGGTCCCGACAAACGCAATAACTTCGGACGGAATATCGTACTGCAGAACTTGTTTCAGATAAATATCGGAGCAAGTGGCTTTATTACCGGTTCGGGTGCCAATTTACTCGCGGGTTCATTGATTGCCGGCGCCATGGGTAAAAGTATTTTTGGTTATCAAGATTGGTTTATAGCAGCTTTTCCACTCTGTATCATCATCATCTTGATAGGCTGGGTAGTGGGAACAAAAATTATTTTCCCGATGAAGCCGGAAGAACAAAAACCTCAGATTGAAGGAGGTATGCAACGTCTCAAAGATGAATATCACGCGCTTGGCAAAATGACTGTGAACGAATACAAAGCCATCGCTATCTTTGTGATTGTACTCTTGCTGTGGGCTACCGACAAACAACACGGTATATCGCAAACGGCAGTAGCATTTATGGGAGCTGTGGTAGCGTTGTTGCCGGGTATCGGCATTGTGAAATGGAACGATGTTGACATTCCCTGGCACCTGATGCTTTTCTCGGCGGGAGCTTATACGCTGGGTACCGGATTGGAAGTTACTGACTTGCCTGCCATTGCTGTCGATTCTGCTTTCAATCATTTGGGTATAAGCGCACAAACACCCTTTTGGCTTCTTTATGTTGTACTCACTTTTGTGATGATGTTCAGCGGACTGATATTTCAATCGAAAACCATGCGAACACTTATTTTTATTCCTATTGCCATCGGTGTAGCCCAGAAATTCGGTTATCCGGTCATGAGTTTGGCTTTTCCGCTTGCATTGTTGATTGAGCATGTTTACGTCTTGCCTTTCAACAGTAAACCTGCTGCATTACTTTATACAACAAACCATTACAGTATAAGCGATTCGTTTAAATTCGGCATTGTCATGATGACCATCAGTTGGCTGCTGGTCTTAGTGTGGGGTGAAACGGTACTGAAATGGTTGGGATATACGAATGGATTATTTTTTTAAAAATATGGTGAATGATTGATTTGTTGACAAAAATACATAACAAGCTGACATTAGAGTTTAAAATCAGTTATCGAGCCCGCCACAAAGTAAAGATAAACGATTTCACTCTGAACACGTGGATATTTGTGCCTAACAGCTTGGGTATAAACAGCCAGACTTATCGTCGCGATGATTTTTACAAAGATGTGCGTACCAATCTGAGGCTGATCACGCCTGTGTTTTTATTACGTGAAATCGTTGCGGACAATGCCGTTCCGCTGAAAAACTTAGAAAATGCCATGCGGCAAATGGCATCTTCGCCTACCCGCACCAACGAAGTCGAGTACGAATATCAGATCAAAATGTTTTCAGCGATTTTTAAAAGTGCCATCCGCGATCAATCCTTATACATCATTAACCACAAAATTTTCTCTGAAAAAGTATTGCTGTTCGAAAACTTTATTGCCGATGTGGATGATATCTTGACTAAATACCGCAGCCTCGCAAATATCATTCAAACACCTACAGTTTCAAACGAGCAGTATGAATATTATAATTTCGGCGATGAGTTCCTGTCCAATGTTACTGAAAAATCACTTTACCGCTTATTGTTGAAAATAGATAAGTTGCCTGATGGCGCACCCGAAAAAAATATTCGTATGCCCATAGCCCATTTACTGCAACAAGAGGCTGCGTATAGGGTAACAAAAGGTTTTCCTTCAGTATCTACAAGCAATGATAAAAAACACAGCAACTTGATTTTCCGCTTTGGAGCATTGAAAAAATACATAGAAAGTGACCTTTTTCTCAATGCCAACAAAAAACGGGAAGGAGTATTTGTTGAACAGGTGTATTACAGTATAGCAGCCGGTTTATCAATGATTTTCGCTACAGCCATAGCCTTTTCGTTTCAAAAAACCTATGGTAATTTCACCATGCCTCTTTTCGTAGCCCTGGTGGTGAGCTACATGCTTAAGGACAGAATAAAAGAGTTGATGCGTTATTATTTTGCCTACAAAATGGGCGGGAAATATTTCGACAACAAAACCACCCTCAGCTTAAAAGAGGATCAGATAGGCTGGAGTAAAGAAGGTTTTGACTTTATACCCGAGAAAAAAGTTCCCAAAGAAGTGTTAAAAACGCGCAACCGAATCCCGCTCGTTGAAGCAGACAACCGTTACGCGAAAGAGACCATTATCCTGTATCGAAAATCGGTGCGAATTGACAGGGAAATACTTGATAAAAACAGCAGTTACAACATTGCCGGCATAGTAGAAATTTTGAGATTGAACATGACTTCGTTTATGAAAAATGCTGACAATCCGGAATTTCCCGTTTACGCCCTGGAAAAGGATTTTTCATTGAAAAAAATTGTAGGAGAAAAAAACTATTATTTGAATTTTGTTTTTCATTTTAAATACGAAACAGTTGAAAAATACAAACGCTTCCGTGTAACCTTTAACCGTGATAAGGTAGTAGCAATTGAAGAGATGAAGTAGGCGTGAAATCAAGCCGAATGAGTTTTTAAGCTGAAAATAGAAGAAAAATAAAAAATAATTTGGCTAATATTTAATTAATAAATACATTTGCAGCTTGTAGTGGATTTAATTATTTCTAAGCTCGCTTTGTTCGAAATGACATATTTATAAACTATAATTTTACAAACAAAAAATGATTGAATTATGAAAAAAACATTACGTATTAAACTTTTTGCTATCACAGCATTGGCAGCCTTCAGCTTTAGTTTTTCAAGTGCTCAAATTCGCATTACCGAGGTAATGTCCAGTAGTGGCGATACTGGCACTGAGGACTGGTTTGAACTTACAAATTTGGGCTCAACCGACGTCAATATTACCGGTTGGAAAATGGATGATAACAGCTTTAATTACTCTGTGGCAATAGCTCTCAACGGCATTACCACTATCAAATCCGGTGAAAGTGTTATCTTTCTCGAGGTAAAAAGTAAAGATGGTAATCCTGCAGTTGATGTGCCGGCATTTAAGACTTTTTGGTGGGGTGAATCAGCAAATGATACACAAGTTGGGTACTATACCGGTTCGGGTGTTGGTCTTAGTTCAGGAGGAGACGGCCTCATCATTTTCGATGCCACGGAACCGGTGGGTATAAAAGTCGACAGTGTTTCATTTGGCACAGCTACTGAGGGTTCCTCTTTCTATTGGACTTACAATGCTTCATTGAATGTTGTTGATACTGCAGTAGTCAGTACTGTAGGGACCATCAACGGAACTGTCGCCAATCAGGTTACTGTAACATCAGATAATAGTTTGGGTAACATCGGTTCACCCGGGACGGCCGTTGTGGGTGATGTCGTAAACAGCAATCCGACAAACCTTGTGGATGACATTAAATCCTGGAATTTAATTGGAAAGTCATTGCAATTTAAGCAAGTTCCTGCACAAGCCATTGAAATTTACTCACTTACCGGCAGAAAAGTTGCAACTCATGTTCCGGCATCTCTCATCGAACTGGATCTTAACCAAGGAATTTATATTCTAAAGATCGATGGAAGAGCACATAAGGTAATTATTCGATAGGATTCCGTGTTCCGTGGTGCGGGGTACGGGGTACGGGTTCTGGTGCTATATTGCACAACCCGACTACCTCAGAAAAATATTCTACTACCTCATGACCACGCACCACGGAACACGGAACTCGTGCCCCCGAATATCGAAAGTAACGCAGCAGTTGGATACTTCCAAGACACCATTGGTTATTACACTGCTAATTCGTAAATTTTACGAATATCTTCCCTGGTCAATTTCACAAAACTACCTAAAGTCCTGTCACCCAGATGTAGTTTGTCAATCAACACAGGTATATCTTCAACCTTGGCACCCAGGTCAGATAGTCGGGTGGGCATACCGATGGATTTCATAAATTGCTCGTATCGTTCGATGCCTTCTCGTGCCGTATTTTCCGGGTTTTGGAAGTCCATTTCGCAACCCCATACGCGAACTGCGAATTGTGCAAAACGTGCGATATCCTGTTTCATCACATATTTCATCCAGGCCGGAAAAATAACTGCCAAACCGGCTCCGTGGGTAACATCATACAAGCCGGAAAGTTCATGTTCTATTTTGTGAGAAGCCCAGTCTTCTTCGCGACCGGAACCACAGACATCGTTGTGAGCCAATGTTCCTGCCCACATGAGGTTGGCGCGTGCTTCGTAGTCTTTTGGGTTTTTAAGTACTTTTGGAGCTTCGTTGATGATGGTCAGCATCACAGCTTCCCCGAGCCTGTCAGTTAATTCAACATTTTTCGTGTTGGTAAAGTAACGCTCCATCACATGGGCCATCATATCAGAAACTCCGGCAGCCGTTTGATAGGGTGGGAGGGTATAGGTCAGCTCAGGATTCAAAATTGAAAAAACGGGACGGATCAGGTCGCTGTAACCTCCTCGCTTGAGCATGCCGTTTTCATGGGTGATGACCATGCTGGCAGATCCCTCGCTTCCGGCTGCCGTTAGAGTCAACACGGTAGCTACGGGCAATGCTTTTTCAATGGTTTTTCCGGTGAAGAAATCCCAGAAGTCACCGTCATAAAGCGCACCTACAGCAATGGCTTTGGCCGAATCAATGGCGCTTCCCCCACCCACTGCCAGCACAAAGTCTATATTTTCCGTTTTGCATAATTCAATGCCGGTATAAACCAAACCACTGCGAGGATTGGGGACTGCTCCCCCTAATTCGATAAAACTTAAGCCGGAATTTTGTAAGGACTTTTTAATTCGGTCTAATAAACCGCTTTTTACGACAGAGCCACCTCCATAGTGAATTAAAACCTTGGTTCCACCAAAGCGCTTCACTAACTTACCGGTTTCTTTTTCACGTTCTTTGCCGAAGGCAAAATAAGTTGGACTGTAAAAATTGAAATTGAGCATATTGTGTAGAGTTTTTAAAAGTTAAGTAGTTAGTAGCTGGTAGTTAGTAGTTAGTAGTTTTTTGGAAGTTATGGAAGTTATAAGAAGTTACGCGTTCCGAGTTCCGTTTTTGGCTTTTAGCTCTTGGCTTTTGGCTTTTTCGTTCATCGTTCTTCGTTCTTCGTTCTTCGTTTTCTCCAGCCTCTTAATCGTATTGTTTCCCAGTTCGGTTTTGACTTTGATGTGATCCAAGACCGCCAATACAAACGGGTTGCTCTCAAAGCTGCCCCTTACAGATTCAAAATCCTGATGTTTTTGATCTTCATCGCCATCTACTCCAAATCCGGTTTTTGAGTTCAAATCAAATTCTTTCTTCGCATCTTTGTAAATCAATTGATCCAATCCAACTACGGCTTCCCTCCACTGATGGATGGTATTTACAATCTCTTCGTGCGTTACTTCTTCTATACTTTTGCCCCAATACTCTTCCAATTTTTCTTTTGCCCAGGTCCATTCATAACTGTAGTACTCCCCGTGAATTCTTTCAAATTCAGATTGAATTTTTTCTAAACAGCAGTTGTTTCCTTCAATTTTATAAAGTAATTCTTCAATTTCACTTTTTGGAGCAATCAAACCTGATAGGTCAATCCATTCTCCTCTTCCTATAGACGTGTCGGGGATCAGGCGTTCTCTCACTTCCTGCATGCTGGTGTATGTTTTATTGCCGAGCCTGCTGATGAGAGAGTTACCTAGGAATTTAGTGATGCCGGTTTGATATAGTTCTATCCCGTTATGCAAAGCAATATTTTTGATGTTACAGTTTTGATAAACATAAATGTCTGTTGTCTCCCCGGAAATTGACTTTAATCTTTCAAGCACTTCAATCCCTTTCATCATTTTTTGTATGGTGTAGGGACTCAACAGGTTGAAGTTAATGGGGTCAAGTTTACGACTGTCTTTTCTGTTGTCACGCCTGGGCCATTTTTGAGCATCGCGGATGGTACCCACACTTCTCAGGTTGACTGCCGGCACTAAGTAACTATCAGTTGCTCTTTCAATTAGATATGAAAAAGGCAAATCCGAAGTGTCAGAATGCTTGGTGTGTCGTCCTATGACTAATGTAAATGCTCCAATTTTGGCGGGCCACAACAAATAAGAATTACTGGTTGTTTTAGCACCTCGTTCACATATTCCCTGATGGATAGGACCCAATTTATACATGTGATTGCTTTGGTTGGATCCACTGCCCGCATTCAGGAAAGAGAACATACCCGCAATCAACAAGGTGGATTTGTGGTGCGAAACCGTATAGGGTCCGGCAAAAATTGCTGTTGCTTCACCATGCATTCCCTGGCAATTGGAAAAAAACAAAGAATCCAATGCAGAATAATGTTTGGAGAGAATGCATCCTTGTCCGATAAAACAACGGGAAATCAAGGTTGAATCCGTAATCTCCACACCTGAGCATAAGATAAAATCCTTACATTTTACACCTGATCCAATGATGACTGGAGCTTCCTCATTGCTGTTGATAGAGCCGTTTTCAAGGATAGATGCTCCTTTTATGATGGCAGCATCGCCGATGCGTACATTTTTAATAGTGCCGCAATTGATCAAACATACATTTTTACCTATTACACCCCTGTCTGATTGCTGCTTTTGGGCATAGTCATCAATCATGTCTTGTATGTTTTGTGTTACAGCCTTTCTGTGTCTGTAAAGTGCCTGAATATATGCCAGAGGTGCCGAAAGATTATCAAAAATCGGGATTTCCCGGCCGCCTCCTTCATTCATAACAGGGACTTTGACACCGTTACCAAAAGAAGTTACGCCATCAACCAACATCAAATTGATGTTGTCTAAAAAAGAATTTTCTCCAATGGTGTAATTCGCTATGTAATTGTGTATCTTGTCTATATACACATCATTTCCAATGATACAATTGTGCAAACGACAATTATAAAGTCCGGAATGTTGTTTTAATCCTCCCGGGAGTTCAAAGGTTTCATTGAAAGATCCTAATTGTATAGTTCCAGAAAATTGTACACGGGCAACGAATTGCGTATTGAAGTCTTTGGCTACGCTGATGGTGCTCCAATCTTCTGCGGAACATCCCTGGTTTATCAAGGTAGAAATTTCGTTGGGTGTAAGCGCGCGATAGCTGTTCATCATTTTTATAATTAGAAGTTATAGTGTTAAGAAAGTGCGGTCAGATCATCAAAATTTTGAAATAAGAAATCATTGTACGGATATCGTTCAATGTGGATGGCTTTTACCTTTTCATATAGTAAGCTCCTTAAGTTTTCAATATTGATTTTTTTCGTTGCGGAGATAAATATGCAGTTGTCTTCCAATTTCGACATCCAGGTAGCTTTCAGTTCATCTAACCCGATATTTTCTCTACTTGCAGGTGTCAGGTCATCTTCATCTTTTGGGACAAAGGTAAAGGCGTCAATTTTATTGAACACAAGAACAACCGGTTTTTCCTGAGGATCAATTTCTTTAAGGGTTTGATTGACAATCTCCAACTGATCTTCAAAGCTGGGGTGAGATACATCCACAATATGGAGCAGTAAATCAGCCTCACGGACTTCATCCAAAGTCGATTTGAAAGATTCAATCAAATGATGTGGAAGCTTTCTGATAAAACCGACCGTATCGGTCATTAGGAATTGAAGATTGTCAATGGTTACTTTTCTGACAGTAGTGTCTAAAGTTGCAAAAAGCTTGTTTTCTGCAAAAACATCTGATTTGCTGAGCAGATTCATCAAAGTAGATTTGCCGACATTGGTATAGCCGACCAGGGCAACCCGCACCAATTTTCCGCGATGCTTTCGCTGTGAGTGCATTTGTTTTTCAATGCTCTTTAAGTTCTTCTTCAAGACTGAAATCCTGTTTAGGATCAATCTGCGGTCGGTTTCTATCTGTGTTTCACCCGGACCACGCATGCCGATACCTCCTCGCTGCCTTTCCAGGTGAGTCCATAAACGGGTTAATCGAGGCAACAAATATTGCAATTGCGCTAATTCAACCTGGGTTTTGGCATTGGCTGTTTTTGCTCTTTTGGCAAAAATATCCAGGATCAGATTGGTCCTATCTAAAACCAGGATATTGAGTACTTTTTCGATATTTCTGAATTGTGTGGGACTCAACTCATCGTCGAAGATGACAATGCCTACTTCATTATCGTCAACGTAAGATTTTATTTCTTCTAGTTTTCCTTGTCCCACAAATGTTCTGGGATTTGGATAATCTACCCTTTGAAAGAAATATTCTTCCACCTTGGCACCCGCAGTATCAGCAAGAAAAGCAAGCTCATCCATATATTCCTTAGCTTTTGCAGCATCTTGCTCAGGGGTGATCAGTCCGACAAGAACAGCTCTCTCCTGATATATTTCAGTTTTCATACGTTAATAATCAATTCTATTACAGGCAGACACGAGGATTTAAAAAACCGTTTGGTAATTGACCAAACGGTTTTTTAAAATCTTATAAGTTGACCAGTTGACCGTTGGTACAACCAATAATGTCAGTACCTATTGCAAGCGGAAATTTATTGGGAGTGTAAATTTAACACGTACGGCCTTTCCACGTTGTTTTCCGGGCATCCATTTAGGCATACTTTGAACCACACGTATCGCTTCTGCATCCAAGCTTCTGTCAACGCCCCTCACCACTTCAACGTCAACAATGGATCCGTCACGGTTTACAACAAACTGACAAATCACACGTCCCTGTATTCCACTTTCCTGAGCGATAACGGGATATTTGATGTTATCTTGCAAATATTTCAATAACGCGGCATCACCACCGGGGAAACCGGGCATTGTTTCAACCACCATAAATACGACTTCAGTATCTTCTTCTGAATAAGCCCCGCTGGTATAAGTTGTTACCGGTGCACGGATGACGACCTCCTTATCTTTGTCATCCTCAGAATCAATAATGATCTCTGCAGTTTCAACATCGTCCTCTACAACATTTAACACCTCAATAACTTCCGGTATATCGGGTGGTGGAGGAGGAGGTAGTGCTTCAATTGTCTGTATGATTTCAATTTCTTCTTCGACTACAGCCTCCAAAGATACACTCTCATAGATGGTTACTTCTACTTGTGTCCATTCAAAAGCTATATAAACGAAAGCTAAAACCGCAACAAATCCCATCAGCAAGAAGATAGACCTTCTATCTTCAAGTGAGGCTTTGGATGATTTTTTGATGTTCATAACGCAGGTAAATATTTGTTTGTTTTTCTGTTCGGCAAATGTACAATTTTATTTTCAATATTCTACATGTTTCAACTGAAAATTCAATTTTTTATTGCAATCCTGCCGGTAAAATATTTATTTTTGCAAATTAAAATTTTTCTTTGAATATTCGTTAATAATATTGCCGGTTATATTTTTCTGAAGTTTAAGTCGCTAAAATGATGTATCTTTGGGGGTTTTTTGATCAACTTTTGACTTCAAATTAATTGTTGAATGAGGAATAATAGTTTTTACGTCATAGTATTCATCCTTTTCGCCCACATGCAGCAACTCCATGCAGCAGGTGGCGTTTTTCAATTTCTCGACTTGCCCGTTTCTTCGAGGATGGCTGCTTTGGGAGGAAAAAATGTTTCTGTGTCAGATCATGACATTAATTTTGCTCTGCTGAATCCTGCGCTGTTGACCGAAAAAGCTGATAACACAATCGGGTTGAATATGGCTAACTATCTCGCAGACGTTAAGTTTGGTACGGCAATTTATGGTCGTTCTTACGGAAAGAATCATTTTGCGGTTGGAGTGCAGTATGTTGACTATGGCAAGTTTAAAGAAACAACTGAATACAATGAAATTGTCGGCGAGTTTACGGCCAAGGATGTTGCGATGAGTCTGATTTACAGCCGAATGATTATTGATGGAGTGCATGCAGGAGCAGCATTAAAACCGGTTTTTTCGGCCTATGAGCGCTACCTGTCTTTCGGTGCGGCCATTGATTTGGGTATGAGCTACCAGAACCCTTCACAGCTTTTTCAGGCAGGGCTGGTGTTAAGAAATATAGGTACGCAATTTAAAGGATATTATGCAGACGTGGACGGACAACATTTTGAACCATTACCTTTTGATATGCAGTTGGGTGCGTCTTACAAGCTAAAGCATGCTCCTTTTCGATTTTCTTTGACGCTGCATAATTTGCACGATTGGAATTTGAAATATGTGGATAATAACCGCTCGCTTCAAGATTACGAAAGAGAAGATTTAATAGTGGATTTCCCTTTTATTGATCATTTTTTCAGGCATACGGTGTTTGGAGTTGAATTTTTACCCGGTAAAAACTTTTATATAGCCGCTTCTTACAACCATCGTCGCCATCAAGAACTGAAGATGGACGGCTTTAAAAGCATAGCCGGATTTTCTTTTGGTGCCGGCGTCAAAATCAGTTACTTTCAGATAGGTTTCGGAATGAGTCAGTTCCAGGTAGGTAATTCAGCTTATCTGTTTTCTATCAGTACTTCTTTGAACGATTTTCGACTTTAACATTCAAATTATGACCAAAAAGATCATTGTTGCCATAGACGGGTTTTCTTCTTGTGGAAAAAGTACCATGGCTAAACAATTAGCCCATGATGTCGGATATATTTACATTGATTCCGGGGCCATGTACCGGGCTGTTGCCTTGTATTGTATGCGTCAAGGATGGATTACAAAAGATGATATGGATGTTAAAAGCATTGAAAGTCAAATCCATACTGTACAACTTAAGTTTGTGTTGAATGATACCGGATATGCTGAAATATATTTGAATGGTGAAAATATTGAGTCGGCCATACGTAGTTTAGAGGTTTCCAATGGAGCGAGCCGTGTCAGTACGCTTCCTGCGGTGCGCAAAGAATTGGTCAGGCAGCAACAGCAGATGGGCGTTGAAAAGGGTATCGTGATGGATGGAAGAGACATTGGTACTGTGGTGTTTCCGGACGCTGAATTGAAAGTTTTTCTAACAGCTTCACCGGAAATAAGGGCGCAGCGAAGGATGGATGAATTGCTTCAAAAGGGTGAACAAGTGTCGTTTGAGGATGTACTTGCCAACGTGAAAGAACGCGATTTCAGAGATCAAAACAGAAAGATAAGTCCGCTGAAAAAGGCAGAAGATGCCGTGCTTATCGACAATAGTTTGATGACCCTCCGGGAGCAACAAAAAGTAATAATGGAATTGTTTGAGCAGCGGGTAGCAGCGCTCTGACATTTATGCAATCATGAAAATCAATATAGATAAAAATTCAGGTTTTTGTTTTGGGGTTGTCCGGGCTATCAAGAAGGCAGAAGAGGAATTGGGAAAAGGCGAGGTGTTGTATTGCTTGGGTGATATCGTTCACAACAACAAGGAAGTTGAACGTTTGGAAAAAATGGGTCTGGTAACCATTGACCACGAACAGTTTGCTCAATTGCATGATGTGAAAGTATTGTTGCGTGCACATGGGGAGCCGCCTTCAACCTATGAGATAGCCAGGAAAAATAATATTACTTTGGTAGACGCGTCTTGTCCGGTTGTATTACAATTGCAAACTAGGATTAAAAACGCCTACGAAAGTTCAAAAAAACAAGATACTCAGATTGTGGTGTACGGTCAGACCGGTCATGCTGAAGTGAAAGGATTGGACGGTCAGACCGGCGGCAATGTGATTGTGATTGAAAATGAAACTGATTTATCGAAACTTGATCTGTCGAAAAACATTAAATTGTTTTCTCAAACGACCAAATCGCTGGAAGGCTTCAATAATTTAATAAAAAATATCTCAGTTTCTAAGGCTGAAAGCGCAGAGTTTGAATTTGCAGATACCATTTGCAGGCAGGTCTCCAACCGTGTTCCCAATTTAACTGCTTTTGCCCGGGAGAATGATATTGTTATTTTTGTGAGTGGTGAAAAAAGTTCAAATGGGAAAGAGTTGTTCAAACACTGTAAAAGCATCAATCCCAATTCATATAAAGTATCCGGGCCGGAAGAAATACAGGGATTAAACCTGGATATCAATAAAAAAATTGGTATTTGCGGTGCTACCTCCACTCCCAGATGGTTGATGGAACAAGTTGCGGAAGCCATACAAAAGTAAGTTTGAATTGAATGTCAACATCGCTTTCACTTGTTTTTCCATATTTAAAATACGCAGATTTCATCAAAATTATTTGATTTTAAAAAATTAAACAATTAATTTTGCTGCTTATAATTAAGAGGATTTCCACTGAAACAAATTATTGCTGATATATGAATACAAAACTGCAGGAATTAACTGATAAGATCTATTTGGAAGGAATAGAAAAAGGACAGGAAGAGGCTGCAAAAATCATCGCACAAGCTGAGCAACAGGCAGCAGATATCGTTGCCAAAGCCCAGAAGCAAGCCGATAAAACTTTGAAGTCTGCCGAAGAAAAAGCGAACGAATTGATGAAAAACACCCAGGTGGAAATCAAATTGTTTGCACAACAAGCCCTCAATGCGCTGAAAACTGAAATTACGGATATTATTTGCGGAGAGGTCGTGTCTTCCAATGTTAAAGCCGCTACTACCAACAAAGAATTTATGATGAAAATACTGCTTGTGTTGACGGAGAGCCTGGCAAAAAACCAGGAGGTAACGATAGAAACAAGGCAGGCAAAAGAATTGACGGATTATTTTAAATCCAATGCAAAGTATTTGTTGGATAAAGGAGTAAAGATAACAGCAGTCAACAATATTAAAACTGATTTTTCCATTGTTGCCGAAAAAGGCGGTTATAAAATCAATTTTGGCGAAGCAGAATTTATCGCTTATTTCAAGGAATTTTTAAGACCACAATTAGTAGAACTGCTGTTTTGATGTCCGAACTCTTCAAATCAAAATCCAATTATTACTACTTGGTGTCCGGGTTGCCTGATTTGCAAAAGGATGACACCAAGGGTTTTTTGTCTCTGCAAGACTTAATGGTCGAGATAATGCCGCAACTGAGTACAGAGGATGCTCAGTTGTTGCGCTTGCTTTATGCTGCATACGACAATCGGAATTTCCTGACCCTCCTTCAAGATAAAGATGCTGTCATAGATGACAGGGGATTTTTGAAAAGTTCAGATTGGGAGGATTTGTTCCAATTGCTCAAAGAGGAGGATAACCCTTCGGACGAGCGCTTACTGCCTTATTTTGCTAAATTTTATAAGCAAATCAAATCAGAAGAGGATTTTTTAAAGGGATGGTCGGAAGAGGATTATCTGGCCGGCTTGTATTATGATTATGCGATGCAGTCATCCAATCAGTTTGTAAGTGCGTGGTTTGAATTTAATTTGAATTTAAATAATTTGCTGACCGCCATTTTCTGCCGTAAGCATCAATTGCCGCAAGAAAAACTGATAGTTGGAAGTACTGAAGTTGCTAAGATTTTAAGAAGTAGTCACGCCCGGGATTTTGGTGTAGCTAATCTTTTTGAATATACGGAAGAGGTAATTAAATTATCTGAAGATACAGATTTGTTGGAGCGTGAAAAGAAAATTGATGCTCTGAAGTGGGATTGGTTGGATGAACACACCTTCTTTAATTATTTTTCTATCGAAAGGATATTGGCTTATGTATTAAGAATCGAGATGCTGCAACGCTGGAGGATGCTGTCCGTGGAATCCGGTTCTCAGATTTTTAGAGAATTGCTGTTATCCATGAAGGAAGGAATAAAAATTAACGCATAAAAACGTATCAATATTATACTCTATAATAATGTCAACAAAAGGAATAGTAAAAGGAATCATTTCTAACTTGGTCACCGTTGAAGCAGATGGTCCTGTGATGCAAAATGAAATTGCATACATACAGCTTGGCGACACTAAATTAATGTCGGAAGTTCTGAAGATTAACGGGAATCACGCTTTTGTACAGGTTTTTGAAAGTACGCGCGGACTGCAGGTAGGCAATGAAGTAGAATTTACCGGACATATGCTGGAGGTTACCTTGGGTCCCGGATTATTGTCCAAAAACTACGACGGTTTGCAAAATGATTTGAACAAACTGACAGGTATCTTTTTAAATCGTGGTGAATATAATTTCCCGCTCGACAAGGAGGCCTTGTGGCATTTTGTGCCGCTGGCATCGCCGGGAGACGTTGTAGAAGCCGGCTCATGGTTGGGTCAGGTGGAAGAAAATCATCAGCCCCATAAAATCATGGTGCCTTTCGCTTTCGAAGGAAGTTATACGGTGAAGAGTGTCGCCAAAGAAGGAGAATATACCATCATGGATACCATTGCCGTTGTAACGGATGCAGATGGTAAAGATATCAAGCTGAATATGATACAAAAATGGCCTGTTAAAAAAGCCATTGACATACATTTGGAAAAACCGCGTCCTTTTAAATTATTGGAAACCGGCGTGCGCATCATTGATACTGTTAATCCCATTGTGGAAGGTGGTACCGGTTTTATTCCCGGTCCTTTCGGTACGGGGAAAACGGTATTACAACACGCCATTTCCAGACAAGCTGAAGCTGATATTGTAGTGATAGCTGCTTGCGGTGAAAGGGCAAATGAGGTAGTGGAGATTTTTGTGGAATTCCCCAGATTGGATGATCCTCATACCGGTCGCAAGTTGATGGAGCGTACCATTATCATTGCTAATACTTCCAATATGCCGGTGGCTTCACGTGAGGCTTCCGTATATACGGCCATGACGATTTCTGAATATTATCGTGCCATGGGTTTGAGGGTGTTGATGATGGCAGACTCGACTTCGCGTTGGGCGCAAGCACTGCGTGAAATGTCGAACCGCATGGAGGAATTGCCCGGTCAGGATGCTTTCCCCATGGACCTGTCAGCCATCATTGCGAACTTCTATTCCCGCGCCGGCTATGTTTATTTAAAGAATGGAGAAACAGGTTCCATAACATTTATCGGTACGGTGTCGCCCGCCGGCGGGAACTTGAAAGAGCCGGTAACTGAGGGTACTAAAAAAGCTGCACGCTGCTTTTATGCGCTTGAACAATCCAGAGCCGACCACAAACGCTATCCGGCTGTTAATCCAATCGACAGCTATTCTAAATACATTGAATATCCCGAATTTGAATCGTATATATCTGAAGTGATCTCTCCGCAATGGACCAGCTTGGTGAATGATATGAAAACGATTCTTCAACGTGGAAAAGAGGTAAACGAACAAATCAATATTCTTGGGGATGATGGTGTTCCTGTTGATTATCACGTGACTTTCTGGAAGTCGGAAGTTATTGACTTCACCATCTTACAGCAGGATGCCTTTGATAAGGTAGATGCTGTAACTTCCTTAGAAAGACAACATTATATGTTAAATTTAGTGATGGACATCTGTAATGCGGATTTTGAATTTGCAGGTTTTGTCGATGTGATGGATTATTTCAAACGGGTAATTAATGTGTTAAAACAAATGAATTACTCGGCTTTCCAATCCCCGGAGTTCAACGCTTACGAGACTGATTTAAAAAACATCCTGGCAGAAAAGGCTAAATAAGAAAAACATAGAATATGGAAACAAAAGCTTTTCAGAAGATATATACGAAAATTACCCGCATTACAAAAGCGACTTGTTCTTTGCGTGCAACAGGTGTAGGCAATGAGGAGTTGGCTACGGTTGACGGCAGACTGGCACAGGTTGTAAAAATTCAGGGTGATGAAGTTACTTTGCAAGTGTTTAGTGGTACTGAAGGTATTCCAACTGACGCAGAAGTAGTGTTTTTGAAAAAATCTCCTACTTTGAAAGTGAGCGAACAATTGGCCGGACGTTTCTTCAATTCTTTTGGTGAACCCATTGATGGTGGACCTACCGTTGAGGGTGAAGAACGTGAAATTGGCGGTCCTTCTGTGAATCCGGTTCGCCGTAAACAACCCTCAGAACTGATTGCAACAGGTATTGCCGGTATCGACCTGAACAATACCCTGGTGTCGGGACAAAAAATTCCTTTCTTTGCAGACCCCGACCAGCCCTTTAATCAAGTGATGGCGACTGTGGCGTTGCGTGCGCAGACTGATAAAATTATTTTAGGCGGTATGGGACTGACCAACGATGATTATTTGTATTTTAAGAATACATTCAGCAATGCCGGTGCACTCAACCGTATCATCAGTTTTGTGAATACGACCGAGGATCCACCTGTAGAGCGTCTGTTGATTCCGGATATGGCTTTGACGGCTGCGGAGTATTTTGCTGTAGACAAGAATGAACGGGTTTTGGTGTTGCTGACGGATATGACTTCCTATGCAGATGCCTTGTCTATTGTGTCGAACAGGATGGACCAGATTCCTTCCAAAGACTCAATGCCAGGCTCTTTGTATTCGGATTTGGCAAAAATATACGAGAAAGCAGTACAATTTCCAGAAGGTGGTTCTATTACTATCATTGCGGTTACTACGCTTTCCGGTGGAGATATTACACACTCTATTCCTGATAACACGGGTTATATCACAGAAGGACAGCTCTTCCTGAGGCGCGATTCGGATATAGGGAAAGTGATAGTCGATCCCTTCCGTTCTTTGTCGCGCTTGAAGCAATTGGTGATTGGTAAGAAAACACGCGAGGATCATCCGCAGGTGATGAATGCCGCCGTGCGTTTATATGCTGATGCTGCGAATGCCAAAACTAAGTTGGAGAATGGTTTTGACCTTACGGACTATGACGAGAGGGCGTTGGCATATGCCAAAGATTATGCAGAACATTTGATGGCTATTGATGTGAATCTCAATACAGACCAGATGTTAGATGTTGCCTGGGATTTGTTCGGCAAGCATTTTACACCCACTGAAGTGAATATCAGGCAGGATTTGGTTGATAAGTATTGGAGGAAATAGTCCAATTTATTTCGCAAAGAAGTTTTGTTTTCGAGACTTTCGACTACAAAACAAAAAACAGCTTTTATGTCTATTAAATTTCAATATAATAAAACATCCTTGCAGGCTTTGGAAAAAAACCTGAACATGCGTGTGCGTGCACTTCCTACCATTAAAAATAAGGAAAGTGCTTTGCGTGTTGAGGTTAAGAAAGCAAAAGATGAGATTAAAAGCTTGGAGCAAGAATTGGAAAATCGCATCCTTTCATACGATAAAATGTTAGCCCTGTGGGGAGAATTTGATACATCTCTTTTGAAAGTGAAGGATGTGCGAATGAGTATCAAAAAAATTGCTGCTGTACGTGTTCCTGTGCTGGATGAAGTACTATATGAGATTAAACCGTATAGTTTGTTCAATGCTCCTGCGTGGTACACAGACGGTTTGGCACAATTGAAGGAATTGGCGCAGATTGGTATTGAACAGGTTTTTGCGGAGCAAAAGGTACAATTATTAGAGCATGCACGTAAAAAAACCACGCAAAAGGTAAATTTGTTTGAAAAAGTACAAATTCCCGGTTATGAAGATGCCATTCTGAAAATAAAGAGATTTATGGAAGACGAGGAAAATCTTTCTAAGTCATCCCAGAAAATCGTAAAATCACGGCAAGAAAGACAAAGAGAGGAGGAGTTGCTATGATAGTTAAGATGCGAAAATATTCCTTTTTAGTATATCATAAGACATACTTGGATTTCTTGAATAAGATCAGGGAAATTGGCGTGTTGCATATCATTGAGAAGTCTGAAGGGATCCAGGAAGACGAGGAACTAACCCGTCAGATACAGCTCAAAACCGGATTACGTGCTTTATTGAAAAAATTGCAATCGGAATTGCCTAAGGGTGTCAAACCTAAAAAAGCAAAGAAAGACACCGATGGGAAAGTCTTGATGCAGGAGATCGAAGAAAGATACGATTTACTGGAATCACAGTATCAGAAACTGCAATCAGCCGAGCGGGAGTGGGAAAGAATGGAGGTGTGGGGTAATTTTTCACACGAAAGATTGCAAGAATTGCAGGATGCGGGCTTTGAATTGCGCTTTTTCAGTTGTCATGAGCGAAAATTTGATCAGGAATGGGAAGTTTTATACAATGCTTTTGAAATTGGTACAGTTGGGCTTTACAAGCATTTTGTGACTATCAATAAGCCTGACGTCGTGGTAGATATTGATGCAGATCCCATTCAGTTATCTAGTAAAAATGCATCTGAAATTCAAAAAGAAATTGCATCTGTCAAAAAAGAAATAGCCGCTTCCAAAGAATATATCCGGCAGTTTGCCATTGAGCATTACCATGATCTGCAAGCTTTCAGTACACAAGTGTCCGGTGAGATTGATTTTTCAAAAGTAGTGTTGAACACCACTGCACAAGTGGATGAGAAGGTGATGCTGTTAGAAGGATGGTGTCCTGAAGAAAATACAGATGAATTGGAAGATTATTTGGAATCATCCGGTGTCTATTATGAATCGGCAGAACCTTTAGATACGGAAAAGGTTCCTGTAAAGTTGAAGAACAACAAATTTACTAAGTTGTTTGAAATGATTGGGGAATTGTACGATTTGCCCAACTATCATGAATTGGATTTGACTCCCTTTTTCGCACCTTTCTTCTTGTTGTTTTTTGGTTTGTGCGTGGGTGATACGGCTTATGGTCTGCTTATTTTCATAGCGTCATTGATTTTGCGGAAGAAAGCCAAACCTCCCATGAAGCCTGTATTTTCGTTGGCGGCTTGGTTGGGAGCATCTACTATCGTGCTGGGGTTGGTAACCGGTACTTTTTTCGGTTTTAGTTTGATTGACGCCGATATTCCCTGGTTGGAGAAATTCAAGGTTTTCATGTTGGATTCTAACAAATTATTTTATGCTTCTTTGATCATTGGCGTGGTGCAGATACTGTTCGGAATGATCATTCAGGCTGTGAGTAAAGTGATTCGCCACGGATGGGCCGCTTCTTTTGCCAATTGGGGTTGGCTGCTGATTATTATAGGTATGGGGGGAACCTTCTTGGCTTCTCAAGTTTACGACATAGATACGCAAATCGTCAATTATCTGTATTACGGATTTGGTGGAGTGGGAGCCATATTCGTTTTCATCTTGAATGACATCAAACGGAACCCTTTGATCAATGTGGGAGCGGGTCTTTGGGATGCCTACAATATGGCAACCGGACTATTGGGCGATTTGTTGTCCTACATACGTTTGTTTGCTTTGGGAATATCTTCAGGTGTAATGGGCTTTGTGTTCAATGACTTAGCATTTAAGTTAAGTGGTGATATACCTGTAATCAGTACCTTAATTATGTTGGTGATTTTGATTTTCGGTCATGGTATGAATATCTTCATGGCGGGCTTGGGAGCATTCGTACATCCCATGCGTCTGACTTTCGTAGAGTTTTATAAAAATGCAGGCTTTGAGGGGGGAGGCAAAAAATACAACCCGTTCAAACAGCCGGCAGAAGAGCAATAATTAAAAAGAAATATTAATTTTATTAAAAACAAAAATAACTTCAATAAAAAATTATGGAACCTATTGTTTTAGCGTATATTGGTATTGGTTTAATGATCGGTTTATCCGGTGTTGGTAGTGCGTACGGAGTTACTATTGCAGGAAATGCTTCCATCGGAGCAATGAAAAAAAATCCGGATGCCTTTGGTAACTATATGGTTTTAAGTGCTCTACCTGGGACACAGGGTTTGTATGGTTTCCTCGGATACTTCTTGCTGCAACCTCACTTGTCTCCTGAGATGGGTTGGGGAGTTGCTGCGGCAATTTTTGGTGCCGGTTTAACATTGGCATTGACCGGTTTACTTTCAGCTATTCGTCAGGGTCAGTTATGTGCCAACGGTATTGCAGGCATTGGCTCAGGATACGATGTATTTGGGAAAACCTTGATTTTGGCGGTATTCCCCGAATTGTATGCCATCGTGTCGTTGGCAGCCGTGTTTATGATCGGTAATGCATTGTAAAAAAAACTTATAGCTATAAAAAAAGCTCAAACATATCAACTGTTTGAGCTTTTTGTATTTTCTGTTCAGCCAAAAATAACTTACTTTTGCATGATTGAATTAAATACCACTGTCGCTGATTTTTGAAGAAACTTTAGAAAATACATTCGTACATGGCGAAGAAAAAAGGAAAATGGAAAAAGTTCATGCAAAAGATACGCTTTCAATATCGTGTTTCGATATTGAATGAGAACACCCTGGAAGAGTCTTGGTTTGTGCGGCTATCCAGGTTTACCGTATTTATCTATTTGTCCTTTTTTATCTTGCTTACATTTCTGATTTTAGCATCTATCATTATTTTTACGCCTTTGAGATATTATTTGCCGGGTTATGGAAGCCCGGACGACCGCATTCAAATTATCAACAAATCGATTCAGGTTGATTCCCTGTTGAATCAGATGGAGTTACAAGCGAAGTACTTAGAGGTAGTCAAAGGAATAATTTCCGGTGACGTTAGTTATGATTCTGTGCAGATGAATGATACGATTACCTTTAAAGAAAGAGCAGAATTGTTGGTTGAAAAATCAAAAGCAGAAAAAAATTTTGTGGAGCGTTATGAAAGAGATGAAAAATATAACCTGTCATCCCTTGCTCCTGGCGATGCGGAGCGTGTTTTGGTATTTTTCAAACCTACTAAAGGTGTAATTACTTCTTCTTTTAACCCTGAGGAAAAATTCTATGGAATATCTATATTGACTTCTCCTCACGAGGCGGTTGTCAGTGTACTGAACGGTACTGTCATATATATTTCCTATTCATTCAGTCACGGAGGCATCATTCAAGTGCAACATGAAGATGATTACGTGTCTATCTACAAGCATAATTCTCAGTTACTTAAAAAAGTCGGCGATGTAGTCAAAGCCGGAGAAGTTATAGCATTTACCGGTGATGATAATGTGTTGAGTACGCAAGAGCATTTCTGCTTTGAGTTATGGAAACAAGGAAATCCCGTCAACCCCGAAGAAGTTATTGTATTCTGATTGTATTCTAAATTCATATTTTGAATATCCAAAAGAAAAATATCGCCATACTCGGTTCAACAGGTTCTATAGGAACCCAAGCATTAGAGGTGATAGCGGCAAATCCGTCGCTTTTTGATGTTTATGCCCTTACTGCAGGCAATAATATTGAACTGTTAATTCAACAGGCACGCCAATTTTTGCCTGAAATAGTAGTGATTGGCAATGAGAAGCATTATCTGAATTTAAAGGAAGCATTATCGGATATTCCGGTGAAAGTCTTTGCCGGATTGGATGCCATCGTGCAAGTAGCAGAGATGGAGCCAATTGATATTGTGTTGACTGCTATGGTAGGTTATGCCGGACTCGAGCCGACCATATCGGCGGCTAAAGCGGGGAAGCGCATTGCTTTGGCCAATAAAGAAACTTTGGTGGTTGCCGGTGATTTAATTAATGATTTATGCCGGGAATATGGCACTTCTATCATACCGGTTGACTCGGAACATTCGGCTATTTTTCAATGTTTGGCCGGAGAAAGTACCGACTCAATCGAAAAGTTGATATTGACGGCTTCGGGTGGTCCTTTTCGTACTTTTAATTTGAAAGCTTTGGAGGGAGTGACACCTGCACAGGCTTTGAAACATCCCAATTGGGATATGGGGGCAAAGATTACGGTCGATTCTGCAACGATGATGAACAAAGGCTTTGAAGTTATAGAAGCAAAATGGTTGTTCGGGGTTCAGCCGGAAAGGATTGAAGTCATTGTACATCCGCAATCCATCATCCATTCCATGGTTCAGTTTGTCGATGGGTCTATCAAAGCACAGATGGGTTTACCGGACATGAAATTGCCGATTCAGTATGCCTTTACTTATCCTGAACGTGTGCAGACGAATTTTCCACGTATGGATTTTAATCTATATCCACACTTTACATTTGAAAAGCCTGATTTGGAGAGATTTAGAAATCTCGGATTTGCTTATAGGGCAATTGAAGAAGGTGGAAATATGCCCTGTATACTCAGTGCAGCCAACGAGGTAGTGGTTGAGGCTTTTCTGAAATCACAAATAGGCTTTTTAGACATGAGTGATGTGATTGAGTTTGTCATGGATAACATGGTTTTCATTAGGAAGCCGACTTACGAGGATTATGTGAAGACCAACGAAGAAGCGCGTTTGAAAGCGCAAGAGAAGGTGGTTGAGATAAGCAGCTAGGTGATATTAATAGTGTATATACTTTGTTTTTTGAAATAAATGGAGACTTTCTTAATCAAGACGTTACAATTGATACTCAGCTTATCAATTTTGGTTTTTTTGCACGAGTTTGGACACTTTTTTTTCGCCAAATTATTTAAGGTAAGGGTAGAGAAATTCTATATGTTTTTCAATCCCAAAATTTCAATTGTAAGGGCAAAAAAGATCAATGGAAAATGGAGTGTGAAATTTTTCGCACCCAATGTTCCGCCAAGCGAGCGTCAGGCCATGAATTCACAAGGAGTCGGGATGGTGGACGCCAAAGGTAAACCCATTATGGAACCTATTCCATTGGATGAGTTGCCGGACGATGATTGGAGAAAGCATCCTGAAAGTACAGAGTGGGGTATTGGTTGGTTGCCTTTGGGCGGATACTGCAAAATTGCAGGTATGATTGACGAGTCGATGGACAAGACCCAGATGGCTGCTCCACCTCAACCATGGGAATATCGTGCTCAGTCGGTGTGGAAACGCTTGCCTATCATTACGGGCGGGGTATTTGTTAATTTTATTTTAGCCATGGTCATTTATGCGGCTGTACTTTTTACCTGGGGGAAAGAGTACCTGCCATTTGAAAACGCACATTATGGTTTCCAGTTCTCACCTACGATGATAAAAAATGGTTTTCAGCATGGAGATAAGATTCTTTCTGTTGACAATCAAGCTGTTGAGCAACAATCTGATTTTATAGAAAAGATATTGATTGATGGTGGCAGGGAGGTTCAGGTACTTCGCGATGATTCCTTATTGGTGAATGTAGCATTGCCAGAAGATTTTGCACAACAAATTCTTGCGTCCGGTGAATCGGGGCTGATTACTATTCGTTTTCCGTTCGTCGTCGAAGAAGTACAGTCAGGCACGCCGGCGTACAATGCACAATTACAGAAAAATGACAGCATTGTGGCCATCAATGAGAAATCCTGCAGTATGTACCAGGATATAGCTGCCGCATTGGATGAGCACGCCGGAAATGAAATTTTGTTATCCTTTTACAGAAAGGGTGAATTGCACCATGTTCCCATGTCCTTGACTGAAAGTGGTAAAATGGGAGTAATTTTGCGTCCTTTATATACCTTCTTTGAGACCAAAAGAATAGAATATGGTTTACTTGAGTCTGTGCCGGCCGGTATATCTTTGGGATGGAATACCTTGGTGAGTTATGTGAAACAATTCAAATTGGTTTTCACCAAAGAAGGTTCTAAGCAGTTGGGAGGTTTTGGAAGCATAGGGAAGTTGTTCCCGGCAGTATGGGATTGGCAAATCTTCTGGAACATGACTGCCTTTTTGTCCCTTATATTAGCCTTTATGAACTTCCTGCCTATTCCCGCATTGGATGGCGGTCATGTCATGTTCTTGTTGTATGAGATAATAACCGGTCGAAAACCCGGGGACAAATTTATGGAGCGTGCACAAATTATTGGCATGCTGTTGTTGTTTGCATTGCTTATTTATGCAAATGGAAATGATATTTTTAAAGCATTTTTCAAATAGCCTGTGCGATTTCTAAATATTTCTTATTAAGGGTTTGATTATTACGATGAAATCAGTATCTTTGTCAAGATTTTTGAAATTTTAAAAACTTAATAAATAAAACTCAATAATTATCAATTCGGCTGGGGAGCAACAGGTTGAAAAATAAGCTTAATTAAACTGCTGAATTTTTATCCGGATGTTCTTAGCCATTAAAAAACAATTAATTACATATGAAGAAACAGTTATTATTTGCGCTTACAGTTTCGGTTGCAGTATTGTTTGGCTCTTGTAAGAATCTTTCCGATTTAGATCCAAATTTGTTTAATTGCACACCTAATCCTCTTGAAACCAAAGCAGGTAAGGTAGAAGCAACCGTTACAGGAACCTTCCCTGAAAAGTATTTTAAAAAGAATGCTGTTGTTACCGTTACCCCTGTTCTTAAAAATGCAGAAGGTTATGAAGTAAAAGGATCTCCAAGTGTTTTCCAAGGAGAGAAAGTAGTAGGAAATGATCAAACGATTGCTTACAAAGCCGGAGGAAATTATTCTCTCAACGTATCTTTTGATTATGTACCCGAATTAGCGGTTAGTGAGTTGTATCTTGAATTTAACGTAGTGGACAAGAAGAAAAACTACGACTTGAAGCCGGTTAAAGTAGCTGATGGTGTGAATGCCAGTTCAGAACTTGCTCAGAAGAGTTTTGGAGATGAGTTGGGCGCCGCTATCATTGCTGATCAATTCGTACGCGACATCATGGAGATGACAGAGGCTGAGATTCTGTTCTTGATCCATCAGTCCGTTGTTCGTAAGTCTGAAACTACCACCGATGACATCAAGGCATTGACTCAAAAGATAGTTGAAGCTAAAGATGCATTAAACAAAACAGTTGAAAACTTGAAAGTTTCTGCTTATGCATCGCCAGATGGTCCGGTTGATTTAAATACCTCTTTGGCTGAAAGACGTCAGAAAGAAACTGCGAAGTTCTTAAATGCAGAATTAAAGAAAATTGATTCTCCTCTTACAATAGAAACCAGATTTACTCCCGAAGATTGGGAAGGTTTCCAAAAATTGATGGAAGAGTCAAATATTCAAGACAAACAATTGATCTTACGCGTATTGTCAATGTACACTGATCCGGAACAACGCGAACGTGAAATCAAAAATCTTTCAGAAGCCTTTAAACAAATTGCTGATGAGATTTTACCTCAACTTCGTCGTTCTCAATTGCAACTGATGGTTAAGGTAACCGGAAAATCGGATGCAGAAATAGCCAAGTATGCCAAGGAAGACATATCTAAATTAGATGTAGAAGAATTGTTGTATGCTGCTACGCTTACCAACGATTTGAATGAAAAGGCTGCAATTTATCAGAAAGCCATTGATGCTTATCCCTCTGATATCAGAACATACAACAATTTAGGAGTTGTAAAATATCAACAAGGTCAGATAGATGAAGCTGCTTCATTGTTTGCAAAAGCACTTGGAAAAGAGGCAAATAATCCTGATGCTAACTACAATGCCGGTTTGTGCGCTTTAGCAAAAGGTGATAATGACAAGGCTATTGAATATTTTGGTAAGGCTGCCGGTACTACCGGAAACTTAAAGAATGCTACCGGAACTTATTATGTTGCTACTGGTGATTATGCCAAAGCAAAATCTTCTTTCTCAGGAGTTAACTCCAATAATGCTGCTTTGTCACAAATTATGAACAAAGAATATAATGCAGCGAAAAACACCTTGGCATCAGTAGAAAAGCCGGACGCAACCACAGCTTATCTGTCAGCTATTGTTGCTGCCCGTACCAATGATAAAGATGGTGTTTATTCAAATCTTAAAACTGCTGTTGGTAGAGATGCAGCATGTGGTCCTAAAGCATCCAAGGATATTGAATTTTCTAAATTCTGGGATGATGCTACCTTCCAATCCATTGTGAAGTAAGATAAATCTTTCAGATTGAATATAAAGTAAGGGAGCTGTCTCAAACAAAACGAGACAGCTTTCTTTTTAAATAAGACCTCCTACACCTTGTCATCCCTCTTCATTTTTTTGTCTTGATACAAAAAAACGAAGCAAAAAAAAATCAAGACTGCGCCCGCTTTGCTCGAAAAATTAGCGCTTAAACAGCTAAATCGTCCAAACTCAGCATTTGGACACTTCTAAAACACCTTACTATTTACCAGTTGAATATTTGTTTATGAGACACCGCCTTTTTACTCAAGACTTTAAAGTGTGAAACCCTTCATAATACTGAAATGTAAAAATTTCTAAGAGATTTTATTACTCAGCATTTTAAGACTATATTTGTAGCATTATTTTAATATTAAAAGATATTGTGACAAAAAAATCCAAAGTTATTGAAAACGAGCAAATTATCGATAAAATTGTAGAAGGAATACGAGAGAAAAAAGGCAAAAATATTGTCGTGGTGAATATGCAAAAACTGAAAGAAGCTCCCTGTAGTTATTTTGTGATCAGTGAAGGAGATTCAAATATACATGTCAGTGCAATCGCCAACTCTATTAAAGATTATGTCGCCGAAAGTATTGATGTCAAGCCAGTTGCTTCTATGGGATTTGAGAACAGTGAATGGATTGCAATGGATTACGGACAAATCATTGTGCATGTATTTCAGCGCCCGGCACGAGAATTTTATGACATTGAACACCTGTGGGAAGATGCAGAGCTGATTTGGAAGGATTAATTAAGTTGAAGCACCGATATGGAAAAAAAGAATATAAAAACAACACCACTTAAAGGCAATACCGGAAAAATTCCTCCGGGAAAGAAGCCAAAAATCAATGTGTTTTGGGTGTATGGAATCATTATTTTGATTTTGATAGGATATAGTTTTTGGGGAAATAGGTCTGCAATCAAAGAAATAGAATCATATCCCGTTTTTAAACAATATGTTGCAGATGGCTATATCGAAAGCATAGAAGTTTTTTCACAGAAAAATCAGGTTGAGGCTGTTGTGAAGGACAGCGTTCTTTACTTAAAAGAAATATTTGGAGAGCAATATAAAACTTATCAACCTGACAGAAGGGTTTCGGTGAGAATTTCAAGCGTTGAAAAATTTGATGAATTTATTTCTGAAATACAATTTCAACATGTGTCATACAAGGAAAGCAAGAATTATTTAGAGCTTTTTTTATACAGCATCTTTCCTTTCTTGTTGTTGATCCTTTTCTTTGTTTTTATAACGAGAAGGATGTCTGGACAGGGCGGAAGCGGCGGTCCCGGAGGCATATTCAATGTGGGCAAGTCAAGGGCACAATTGTTTGACAAAGGTAGTACTGCTGACAGGGTAACCTTTAAAGATGTAGCAGGACTGGCGGGAGCCAAGCAGGAAATAGAGGAGATTGTGTCTTTCTTAAAAAATCCCGGAAAATATACTGATTTGGGTGGCAAAATACCTAAGGGAGTTTTGTTGGTCGGACCTCCCGGAACCGGTAAAACCTTATTAGCCAAAGCAGTTGCCGGAGAGGCAGACGTTCCTTTCTTTTCTATGTCCGGTTCAGATTTCGTTGAGATGTTTGTTGGAGTTGGTGCATCGCGTGTTCGCGATTTGTTCCGCCAGGCAAAAGAAAAAGCACCCTGTATCATTTTTATTGATGAAATTGATGCGGTGGGTCGTTCTCGCGGCAGGAATCCCAATTTTGGAAGTAATGATGAAAGAGAAAATACCCTGAATCAATTGCTGACGGAAATGGATGGGTTTGGATCGAACAGTGGGGTGATCATCCTGGCTGCCACTAACCGTGCTGATATATTGGATAAAGCTTTGTTACGTGCCGGTCGATTTGACAGACAAATTCATGTTGATTTACCTGATGTTCATGAACGCAAAGAAATATTCAATGTGCATTTACGTCCGGTAAAAATCGACGAAACGGTGGATGTTAACTTCTTGGCCAAACAGACCCCGGGTTTTTCAGGAGCAGATATAGCCAATGTGTGTAACGAAGCGGCTTTGACAGCAGCCAGAAAAAGTAAGACTTCCGTGAGTAAAGAGGACTTTTTGGATGCTGTTGACCGGATAATCGGAGGTTTGGAAAAGAAAAATAAGATCATCACCCAATCTGAGAAAAAATCGATTGCTTATCATGAAGCGGGGCATGCTACAATTAGTTGGATGCTTGAGCACGCCAATCCATTGGTAAAAGTGACTATTGTTCCAAGAGGAGAAGCATTGGGTGCAGCCTGGTATTTGCCGGAGGAACGTCAGTTGACCGAACGTGATCATTTGTTGGATGAAATGTGTTCAACTTTGGGTGGAAGAGCGGCTGAGGAGATTTTTCTCAATCAACTTTCAACAGGAGCCATCAACGATTTGGAGCGGGTTACAAAAAGGGCCTATGCCATGGTTGCATACTTTGGAATGAGTGATAAACTGCCCAATCTGAGTTATTATGATTCTACCGGTGCGCATGAGTATAGTTTCACCAAGCCTTATAGTGAAAAAACTGCTGAGTTGATCGATGCTGAAGCTAAGAGAATTGTTGCTGAACAGTATGAGCGCGCTAAAGAAATTTTGAGAGAACATGCTGACGGGCACCGTAAATTAGTAGATTTGTTAATAGCGAGGGAGGTAATATTTGCTGAAGATCTGGAAGAAGTTTTTGGTCCACGTCCCTGGGCATCGCGGCATGATGAGTTGATGCAGCAAAATGAGAATGACAATCAGAAAGATCAAAAGCAAATTCAGGAACAAACTGCTGAACAAACCACCGAGCAAATTCAGGAGAAAGTTCAGACTCAAGAGCAGAAGGATCAAACCACAAAAAAATCTGAAAGCGAATCGGATGATTCAGAAGAAGCATAAAACAGATATGAATGAAGCAACCATCTTCACGTCGGATAATTCTTGAAAGGATGGAGCGTGCTCATGCAAGCCGAACCATCGCTAATGATTTCAAAGACGGTCAAGCCGCAAATTTGGAAGATGACCTTTCTCAGAATAAGTTATTTCAAGATGATATCTCTTCTCTTTCTGAGGAAGATAAGATGGTTTATTTCTGCCGTATGCTTGAGTCCCTAAAAGGCGAGTGTATCCTTTGTGAAGATGAGCAAGACATGTACACAAAATTGTCAAACTTGATGCAAAAAAAAGCTTTGTCAGTTTTGTTCACGAGGGATACATTCATTGCAGAAAAACTACATCACTACAAGATTGCTGTCGATACTGATGAAGAAAATCTGAAGGATTTGGTGGCGGCAGTCACAAGATGTGAGTATCTGATAGCACGAACGGGAAGTGCTTTGGTTAGTTCCGCTTCAAAAGCAGGCAGGCAGCTTCATGTATATCCATCCATTCACATCATCATCGCACATAAAAATCAGTTGGTTGATGAGTTGCATACGGCATTGGAATACGTCCGGCATAAGTATAGAAAATCTTCTTTCCCTTCTGTGGTTTCAGTTATTACCGGTCCGAGCAGGACGGCAGATATAGAAAAAACTTTGGTGCTGGGGGCGCATGGTCCGAAAGAATTAATTATCTTTGTTCAGCAAAAATAAAAGAACCCGTAAGATTCCATGAATAATTTCTTACAACGCACACTAAGTGGATTTTTTTTTGTTGCGATTGTCGTAGGCTCAATACTCATCAGTCCGTACATCTTTGCGTTAGTATTTGTTGTTATCACTGCCTGCACGGTCTATGAGTTTCATAAATTGACCAATGTCCAAAGCCAAATTGAAGTAGATCAGATACTTGCTGCTACAGGAAGTGTGATTTTGTTTCTTGCCTCTTTTTTCTATGCCTCTGGTCTGTTGCAGTATTTTATCTATTTTGTCTATGCGCTTTACGTGATGATGGTACTTGTTCTTGAGCTGTATCGCAAGAAAAAGAATTCTCTGCATAATTGGGCTTATTTTCTGTTGGGACAGGTATATACTGCTTTGCCATTTTCTTTGCTGAACTATATTTTATACATTGATAAAACTTTTAATCCATGGCTGCTGATTGCCATGTTTGCCACTATTTGGCTTTACGATACAGGTGCTTATCTCGTTGGGATGGCGATAGGGAAACATAAAATGTTTGAAAGGATATCACCCAAGAAAACATGGGAAGGATTTGCAGGAGGTACCTTAGTAGCGCTATTAGTTGGATATGTGTGCTCCATCTTCATCACTGATATCAGTTTGGTTTCATGGTTGTTTTTTGCCGTAATCGTTGTGGTTTTCGGTACTTTCGGAGATTTGATCGAATCGCTGATGAAGAGAACAATTCATGTGAAAGACTCTGGGAAAGTCATACCCGGACATGGAGGATTACTTGATCGATTCGACAGTATGCTGATGGTTGCACCGGCAATCTTTATCTATTTGAGTCTTCTTTTTAGGTGATATGACTGTTATGAATTTCGACTCCATACGGTGTTATAATGCAGAAGAAATACCTGTTGCGCTTGAACGCTTGAGTAACGATCCTCAGTTCATGAATCTTCTCAAGATGTTTTCACCCCAATCCTCTACAAGCGAACTGAAGAAACTTCTCCTCAGCTACGACAATGTCCATGATTTTCAGAAGTTTATTGTCAATCGTTTTGTGAAGATGATTGAAAATAAAACTACGGAAGGTGTTGAGTTAACCGGAATTGAAAACATTGATAAGAATCGTGCTGTTTTATATATTTCCAATCATCGGGATATTGTATTGGATGCTGTCTTTTTATGTGGTCAGCTCGTTGATAATGATATGGATACGGTAGAAATTGGCATAGGTGATAATCTCTTGATATATCCATGGATAGAGGATTTTGTAAGGGTAAATAAAAGTTTTATTGTCAGGCGTAGTCCCGGTGCAAAGCAAATGCTCGAAACCTTACAGTTGCTTTCTGCATATATAACACACACCATACGCGATAAAAATCAATCCATTTGGATTGCTCAACGGGAGGGTAGGGCGAAGGATGCTGATGACAGAACGCAGGAGAGCCTGCTAAAAATGTTTAACATGGGAGGTCTTTCGGGTAGTGTTGCGGAAAATTTAGCAGCACTGCACATTTGTCCTCTGACTATTTCGTACGAATACGATCCTTGTGATTATCTGAAAGCGAAGGAATTTCAGCAAAAAAGAGATAATCCGGGACACCATAAAAGTCCTGAAGATGATTTGCTGAACATGAAAACCGGCTTGATGGGTTATAAAGGGAGAGTGGTTTATGCGATTAGTCCGGAAATTAGTTCTGAATTATTTTCTTTGCAAGAAAAATATCCTGCTCGCAATGAGTTGTTCAAAGCAATAGCTCAGTTGATTGACCGAAAAATACACAGCAATTATACCATTTATAAAGTGAATTTGATTGCTTATGACATGTTGCATACCACTGAAAAGTTCCATCAATCTTATTCTCTCCAGGAAAAAATAGATTTTGAAAAATATATGGATAAACAAATCGAGAAAATCGATTTGGAAGAAAAAGATATGGATTTTCTAAAAACCAAAATTCTTGAGATGTATGCCAATCCCCTGAAAAACAAGATAAATGCTGATGTCTCATAAGTACCCAACTACCGCGTCATCTTCGATGTTCGGGATCACGAGTTCCGTGTTCCGTGGTGCGTGGTCGCTGGGTTAAGGTGTTTTACCACTTTTTTTAATAACCTAAAATTTTCAACATCGATTTGTAGCTTTGCTCTTTAGCAAAAAGTTTGGTGTAATATTCTCCATCTTCATCTCTATCAATGATGACCATTTTTGGTGCCGGGATCAGGCAGTGCTGAATACCGCCATATCCGCTTAATGATTCCTGATAAGCTCCGGTATGGAAAAAACCTATGTATTGCTCCCTGTCCTGTTGTATTTTTGGCAGAAAGATGGCATTGGAGTGAACTTCAGCGTTGTAGAAGTCTTCACTATCACAAGTCAATCCACCTAAATTGACACGTTCGTATTCAGAATCCCAATTGTTGATGGCCAAAAAGACGAAACGTTGATTAATTGCCCAAGTGTCAGGAAGTGTAGTCATAAACGATGAGTCAATCATGTTCCACAGTTCCCGGTCGTTTTGTTTCTTTTGGTTGACAATGGAATAAAGCATAGCACCACTTTCTCCTACCGTAAAAGATCCGAATTCAGTGAATATATCCGGATCGGGTACCTCATGTTTCTCACAAATTGACTTAATTTGTGCTACTATTTCTTCAGCTAAATATTCGTAGTCATACACCATGTCAAGATGTGTTTGTATAGGAAATCCGCCGCCGATATTGAGGCTGTTGAGGTCGGGACATATTTTTTTTAATTCACAATACAGATTGATGGCTTTGTTCAGTTCGTTCCAGTAGTATGCTGTATCTTTTATGCCTGTATTGATGAAGAAATGCAGCATCTTTAATTTTACCTGTTTGTTATTGGCAATGTGATTTTTATAATAAGGTATAATATCTTTGTACCGAATACCTAAACGTGAAGTATAAAAGTCAAATTTGGGTTCTTCTTCAGATGCAATCCGAATACCGACATTAAATTCGTTATCAAAATTTTTCAGAAGCAAGTCTAATTCAAACTTATTATCCAATATTGGGATTACATTTTTAAAGCCTTGATGAATTAGTTTTTGAATGTTTTCAACATATTGAGGGCGTTTGAATCCGTTGCAAATGATAAATGTATCTTGATTAAGTTGTCCCTGTTCATACAAAGATTCAATGATGTTTATGTCAAAGGCAGAGGAGGTCTCGAGATGAACTCCTTGTTTAAGAACCTCTTCCATGACAAATGAAAAGTGAGAACTCTTGCTGCAATAGCAATAATGATATTCACCATTATAATCCACTTTCGCCATGGCAACGTTGAACATGCGCCTCGCTCTCTGTATGTTATCTCCTATTTTGGGAAGATATGAGATTCTCAGTGGGGTTCCATATTGTTTAATGATGTCCATCAAAGGAACGCTAAACCATTCAAGTTCATTGTCAACTAAAGTGAATTCTTCATTGGGAAACTCGAAAGTTTGTTCAATTAAATCAATATACTTATTTTTCATACGACATTAAAAAATGAAATCCGAAAGAGATGGATTCGTAATAAAACAATAAAGTAACTAAGATGGATTGCTTCTTTTTTAGAAAAGCATGCAAAGGTAATGATTTATTTCTAATTGTGTCTATTAAACGCATTATATTTACCTTTTGCCTTTAAATTTATAAATTTGCAAAAAGTAAATGGTAAAAATTTTTGACCTAAAGTCAACTTTTTTACTTTTTACATACTATCTTTGTTTTTCTAAAGCTATTTTTGCGGAGCTTTTTAATCCTCTTGACCTGATCTGTCATGAATGTGCTGTTGATATAATCAGATTGTGTTCATTTAACAGGATTAAAACGCACTTAACCCGAAGCCGGCTTTACAATGAAAATATTATTAATTATCTAAAGTTTACTGTTTATGAATAAAATTATTTTTTTTAAAAAAATATTGCTATCGTTATTTTTGACTCTGTCTGTTCATTTGGTGAACGGTCAGACTGCAAGTCAATCTTTTGGCCATGATGTCGGAGAATATACCGACCAAACAGCCTCTACAGATTTTTTACCTATGCCTGTCGGTTCCGGGACTTCTTTTGTAAGAGCCGGTGCTGTTGCTCCGAATGCTCCAATCGTTTTAACTGCTACCCCGAATGTTTTAATGACTGAAGGTACATTGGTCAGGGGAGTGGCTTCTGCTACTACTTCTGTAACGAAAATTTCCCCCATTGTAGAATACACAGCCAGCAAAGAGTTTTATACATCATTTAAAGTCTTGTTCGGTGATGCTGAAGGTAATGCAACGGTAAGTTCAGGATCATGGGTGTTCTCACAAGGTGCGGGAACCATGTATGCCAACAGCGGTGATTTTACCGGATTTCAATCTTTTGTTGCTTTGAATTTTACTTTTAAAGAAGATGGGATCATTGAATTACAGTTTAGGGAATCCGGAAAATGGTCCGTTGCCGGCTTGACAAAAAATCAGATTAGTCAAGGAGTGGTGCATAGCATCGAGATTATAGGTAATAATCAGAATTCCGGTACTGTCAATTATACCTATAATGGTTCAACTTGTTCCGTCTCACCCCTTAAATTCGATTTGTATATAAATGGGGAACTTATTGGCGACGAGTTGTCCAAGTCACAATTAACGGATGATGCGAGTATTGAGAGTCTTACTTTCATAGGCAAGGGCAGTGCGGGCAATGTTGCTAATATTTTTATAGATGATGTGGTGGTTTATAATTCGGTTCCTTTACAAATAAACTCAACTAATCCGACTATTGTGGTTACGGAATATACAATTCCCGCAATGACTGCAATTGTGCTTGAACAAGACGAACAGACCATCACGGTGTCAGGAGTTAATCTGACCGAAGATATTTCCTTGACGGTTACCGGTGAAGATGCGGATCTGTTTACTTTGTCTGCTTATTCCATTGCTCATACCCAAGGAGTTGTTGAGAATGAAGTTTTAACTGTTACTTATAAGCCGGTAGAAGTTGGAACACACAGTGCTTTACTTAACTTAAAAAGTGCCGGAGCTAATGATATTACCAAAGTCCTAAGCGGAAAAGCCATTGATGCATCAGCAGTTGTTGATCTCCCCGATGTAATTATTACCGAGGTTTTTGGCGGTGGAGGTAATTCCGGCGCACCTTATAGCAATGATTATATAGAGTTGTACAACACCACTGATAATCCGGTTGACATTGGTGGTTGGAGTGTGCAGTATTATACCAAAGCCGGGGATGGGGAGTCGTCCAATATCATCGAAATTCCTGCAGATAAGTCCATTCCGGCACGTTCTCACTTCTTAATACAAGGTGCCAGTGGTGGTGAATATGGTGATCAGTTGTTTACTCCTGACGTGGAGTCTACTGTAAATTTTGCTGCTGATGGTGGTAAAGTGATTTTGTATACCGTGAACACTCCTCAAACAATAGATAAGTCGATGATCAGTAGTATAGTTGAAAATCAGTATTTCAAAGATTATCTGCCTTTCGGGAAAGAACCGCTGCCTATTTGGGGTAGTGCCATGACTGCAAATCCTTCTAAGACCAGATCGGCCGGTAGAAAGAAGGAAAACAATGTATATATTTACACACAAAATATCGGAGATGATTTTGAGACACAGGTGCCTTCTCCACAAGGCACTGAATTAACCACAGTGAATGGTGTGGAATTTAAAACTAAGCTTACTGTGGAAAATGGTACTGTGAGTTTCAATGCTGCTGCCGGTTTGTCTGTTGAAGTATACAATTTGTTTGGACAAAAAATATACAGCGCCATAACTCAAGAAGGGAATAATAACTTAACGCTTCAGAAACAAGGAGTCGTAATATTGATGATTGGAAATCAAGTTATGAAGTTGATGCTGTAAGATAGAAATCACTTGGTCGAGTAGGAAAATAGTGCTATAAACCTGTTTTTCTACTCGATTTCAAGTCAAGCTTCTTTGGTCAAGTTGTAAAACTTACTCACGGCACGATCATTTCAATTGCTTCCGGTAAAATGCTTACTTCCACCGGTGGTGTGTAATAGACAGTAATGCCATCGGCTTCAAAATATCGCCCATTTTGTGTGTGAAGGGAAATTTTTTGCGAACGGAAGGATTCAATCACCGGATGCTCTAATAGTTTTCCGTTAAAAATCAGTGGTAAGGCGGTCATAATGTCTTTGAAAGAGGGTTGTTTTGCCATCATCAAATCCAACAGACCGTCATATGGTACTGCATGAGGATTTTGTTTCATACCACCTCCACTGTAGCAGCCATTGGCGATATTCATGGTGAAAAGCGAGCTTTCTTCGATTGTTTGCTCTTTAGCAGACAATTTGAAAGGCTTGGATTTAAACCTAAAAACGGCTGATAGCAAGGCAAGAAGATATAAAAAAGAATGACTGCCGACGTAGCGTTTCAATCGGTTGGTATGATGAACAACGGCTGCATCTAGTCCAAATCCCACGGAATTGATAAAAAAGCGACTTTTGTGTTCTCCTTCCATTATAAAATCAACCTTCCCAATGTCAATTTTACGAGATTTTCCTCGTAAGAAAATTCGTATGGAATCCTTGTAGTCACGCGTCATATCCCAAAATCTCGCCCAATCGTTACCCGTTCCCCGGGGAATTTGAGCTATTTTCAACTGATTTTTTTCCTGAATGCCCGTACTGAAAATCCCGTTGATAACTTCACTCATGGTACCGTCGCCACCAACCACCAAAAAATTCAGAAATCCTTGTCGCGCATAATTTCTGGCGATAAGTATTGCATGGCCCGCAAACTCCGTAATTCTGTGTTGATAGGAGATACCGGCATCTTCTAATTTTTTGAAGAGGTAGTTCATCTGAACTCTAAAGTGTTTTTTACCGGATTTTAGATTGATGATAACTATCCACTTACTTGTTTTACCCATACCGTCGCTTTTGAAATCAGTAATAAATCAGCCAAGGTCAATGCAGCCATCGCTTCAACAATAGGTACTGCCCTTGGTAGTACACAAGGGTCGTGTCGCCCTTCGGCTTGTAATTCAATAAATTGTTTGCTCGTGTTGATGGTTTCTTGTTTTTTGAAAATGGTAGCAACAGGTTTGAACAATACCCGAAAATAAATGTCTGAACCATTGCTGATCCCCCCTTGTATTCCTCCTGAATGATTGGTGCGAGTCTTCACATTTTCATCCTCCAAAATAAAGGCGTCATTTGCATCAGAGCCTTTCATAGCAACACCTTCAAAGCCACTACCATAATCAAAACCGTGGGCAGCATTGATGCTCAGCATGGCAGCTCCCAGGCGGGCGTGCAACTTGTCAAATACAGGCTCACCTAGTCCGATGGGTACACCCTGCACAACACAGGTGATGATACCGCCTGTTGAGTCACCCTCTTTTTTCATTTGGGTGATATACTCCATCATTTTTGAGGCTGTTTCCGGTTGGGGACAACGAACAGCATTGCTTTCAATCAAGGACAGATCAAGCTGATCGTGTGTTTTTGTTACGGCAATAGGTCCGACTTGCGAAGTGTAAGCCCGGATGTGGATGCCTATCCTTTTTAATACCAATTTAGCTATAGCTCCTGCCACAACACGAGCTGCCGTTTCACGTGCAGAACTACGTCCACCACCCCTGTGATCACGAATGCCATATTTTTGTTGGTAGGTATAATCTGCATGAGAAGGTCGGTAAATGTCTTTTAGGTGATCGTAATCCCGACTCTTTTGGTTTTGATTCCAAATGATGAAAGCGATGGGAGCTCCTGTGGTTTTGCCTTCAAAAGTTCCGGATAAAAACTCTACACTATCGTCTTCTTTTCTAGGAGAAGAAATAGATGATTGTCCCGGTTTCCTTCGATCAAGTTCTTGTTGGATAAAAGTTTCATCCAGTTCAATACCCGGCGGACAACCATCCACTATTCCACCGATACCCTTCCCGTGCGATTCGCCAAAGGAGGTAAAAGTGAATAGTTTACCTATGGTGTTTGACATAATTGATTGTTGACGAAAAAGTTAATTTTACTTGCATCCACAATGATGTGAATCATGCTCTGAATCGCAATCATCTCCGCAACCACTGCATTTGCCACAACCTAAAAACTCATTCAAATCTTGTTCGGTTGAGTCGCGAACTTCAAGGATTTTACCTTTGAAATGCAAGGTTTCTCCGGCTAAGGGATGATTCAAATCTACTTTCACATATTCACTGTTCACATCTAAAATCTGTGCATTCAGTCTGTTACCTTCAGAATCCACCAAAGGTACAATATTTCCTGCAAATATCACTTCGTCATCCAACTTTCCGTTGATTTCGAAAATAGAACGATCCAGGTCAATGATGTTCTCTTCCAAATATTCTCCGTAAGCATCGTCAACATCTATGGTGAATTCATATTTGCTACCGGCCTCCAAACCAGCAAGATTATCTTCGAATTTTTGCAGCATCATGCCGATACCAAACACAAAACGCATGGGATGTTCTTTAGTTGCTTTTTCCATGAGTTCCAATTCACCTTCGTTTTGTCCATCGACGAATAACTCATATTCAGTGGATACAAATTTGTTTGTTGAAATTTTCATTTTTTTGAATAAAATTGTTTATAAATATATGTATTTTAAATTCATGATAGACCCCGTTACCTCGCTGTCTCGCGACCCCGGAACTCGCGACCCCGGAACTCGTCACCCCGCACCCCGCTACCTCGGACCTCGCTAATACCAGGTTATCTTGTTCACTCCGTATTCACTTCTTTTATCATATTTCAAATCAGACAGCATACTTGCATTTACGCCGATGTGAAAGTTGTATGATTTATAAACCCCGAAAGGTACGATATTGGCCGACATATTCCAACAGTGTAAATCTCTTTTGACGGAAATACTGGTGTAAGTGAACTGTTTTGCTTTGAAATCATAGGAGGAATTGCCGCTTATCTGCCAATTGGGAGTCAATGAAATACTTCCATTCAGACTAAAATTGTGCATAAAATCCATCTCGTATTCCATCTTGTCTTTGTTGAAAACGTTTGTGTTTCCGAAACGAACTGAATAGTTGATGGACAAACTCCACGGCACGGATATTTTTGTATAACCATCTTCACTGGCTGATCCGGTTTGCTTGGATGTTTGTTTGCCACCTGGTTGAACATCCGGACTTTCTGCATCATCCGGTGATTGGTCGTTTTCCGTATCAGGTGGTGTTTCTTGCTTCTTATTTCTGTTAAATAGTTTATTAAAAGTTTCATTGTTGAAGGTGTAGCTGTAAGAGGTGCTCGTACCCTGAAACCTGGGGAACTTTCCATGATTCCATCTTAGCTGATTGACTCTGACAGGATTACCGGCACTGTTGAGAGCAAACATATACGGATCAAAACTGGCGCTCAAACTCAAAGAATAGTTATTGGACAATTTTAAACGGATGCTTGAAGAAAACATAGACCATCGCATGGAATCAGCAGCTAGGTTATAGCTACCAGAGGCGCTTAAGTTGTCAATGATGCTGATTTTCTTGAAGGGTTCTTTTCCGGTGGTGTCCTTGTCGTTGCGCAGCTTCATCTCTATGTTGTTCCCTAAAGAAAAGTTGATGCTGCCGGAGGTACCCTTGCCCGGAGTGCCGTGAAGTGAACCGGCAAATTTAGAATAACTTACTTCATTATCGCCTTTCATGTAAGTGTCATAATATTTCCACCTTGGATCACCGAAATCAGGCTTGTAACTAAATCCAATACTGGGTGTGAGTACGTGGCGAATTCTGTCCACTTTATCACCAAAAATTGAACGGATAGGTATATAGAATCCATACAATTTTGTTGAAGCTGAAATACCGGTATTAAAATCGAACACACGGTAGAACCCATCGGTGGTGTCATTTAATACGCGATTTGCATCCTCATCCCAGGATTGCTTGATAGAACGGAAATACCATCTTTCCGTATAGTTGAAAGATGGAGAAATGTTGATGTGTTTGAGTATATTAAAACTTGCTGATATGGGGATGGTGTGCTTCATGCCATTCTTCCAGTCTCTTGTAAAAGAAGATTTTAGTAATTGACTCTCCTTGGTTTGAATACTGTTGGCAAAAGCTCCGGAATATGACATGGATATTTTTTCGTACCAACGCTCTTTACCAACCGGATTTTTTCTTTTAAAGGGATAAAAACGGCTGTACGAAATATTTAAGTTAGGTAAACTCATATTGATAGTTGAGTCTTTGGTACGCTGACTTACATTGATGCCTCCTGAAAGGCTAAGAGAGGGGAGCCTGGCAAAACGTTTGGTAAAGGTGATGCTTGAACTTTTGGTGTTCTCCGAATTTAACTCCGGACGATAATAAGCGTTTACATTACTCCTGTTATAGCCGCTGGTAGCAAAATTGACGCTGGAAGAAAAAGTAAAATTGGGATTTGCTTTTTGGTCTTGTGAATGAGACCACCTGACACTCATGTTATTAGCCTTGTTGTAGTCCGGTAAGCCCTTTTCACCGGTCACGTCCTCTCGATAACTGACACCTAAGCTACCCCTAAATTTGTATTTTTTTACGTAATTGGTGGTGCCTGACAAAGCCCAGGTACCTTTTGTGTAAATATCACCTCTCATTTCCAAATCCATATAATCGCTGATAGCAAAATAATAGCCTCCATTCGTCAGACCAAATCCACGTGTCATTTCATCCGTATAGCTCGGCATCAATACTCCGGAAGAATACTTGTCAGTGAACGGGAAAAAGCCGAAAGGCAAGGCGATGGGCAGGGGTACATCCTCTACAACCAAATGGGCAGGTCCGGTTACAATATATTCTCCGGGCTTGATTTTACCTTTTGAGATATTTAAGTAAAAATGCGGGTTTTCGTGATTGTCGCAAGTGGTATATTTACCTCCTTTGATACTGAAGATGTTATCAGGTGATTTTTTGGTGTCTTGGCTGATGATATATCCTTCTCCTTCCTGAGTGACCACATGACGAATGTATCCTTTTTTCGTTCGAAGATTATATCGTAATTCTTTGGAGTTGTAGGAATCTTCCCCTTCACTAAAGACAGGTTCGCCAATCATTTTTCCATCTTCACCCTCAGTTCCGAGGGCATGTATCAGGCTGCTGTCAATTTTTACTTTTACAAAGTCAGCTTTCAGATTGATGGATTGATAATTGATTTCCGTATCTCCGTGCAGGAAAGCGGTGCCATTGCCTAACAAAATAATTGAGTCATTAGCGCGATATTGTATGATGTCTTCAATTTTATCTGATTTACCGGTGGAAGTTTTGGGAGTGGCCTTTGATTGTGTTGCTGCAGTTGGCGTTTCCATGGCAGGCAGACGTGTGCCCTCGCTGGATTCCACCCTCCTTTGAGCTTGTGCTGAAAAAAGAAACGCCATCATACAGAAAAGTACAATGCTCGTCCTGATAGAATTAGAAATCAGCACTTTACAATTAATCATTCGACATAAACCGATATATGGATTCAACTGCAAAATTAGTAAAATAATAGCGTGATACGATTAAATAACGTTTTTTTATCATAAATTGGAAAAATTACTGCTATTTATACAGCTTAAACGGGATTAAATTGTAATTTTGCAACATTCAATTGAAAATGTTTCATTTTAAGCATATGAGATTCAATCGTCCGATGAAGTATTTTGTTTGCTTGTTGCATGTTCTTCTTCTGTTTTTTCCAATTTTAACGTATTCGCAAAATAAAGATTTTGTATTGGTTTTAGACGCCGGACATGGTGGAAAAGACCCGGGTGCGGTAGGTAGGATATCCAAAGAAAAAGACATCACGCTTTCAGTAACCAGGATGTTGGGCGAACTTGTACAAAAAAACATGAAAGATGTAAAAGTAGTTTATACTCGTAAAACTGATGTTTTTGTACCCCTTGAGCAACGGGCTGTTATTGCCAATAATAACCACGCTGACTTGTTTATTTCGATACATGTGAATGCCGCTAAAAACAAAACAGCATATGGGGCTGAGACTTATACCTTAGGGTTGGCTAAAACGCAGGCCAACCTGGACGTGGCGATGGCTGAAAACGCGGTTATCCTCTTGGAGGATGATTATCAAACGAAGTATTTAGGGTTTGATCCTAACTCCATAGATTCGTATATCATGTTTGAGTTCATGATGGATGCTTATTTAGACAACAGCATTACCTTTGCAACCCACGTGCAAAACCAACTTGTTGGGTCTGCTAAAAGGCTTGACAGAGGAGTGAGACAGGCAGGATTCTGGGTGCTGCATCGTTCAGCTTGTTCAAGCGTGTTGGTAGAATTGGGTTTTATCTCGAATTACAATGAAGAACTTTATTTAGCGAGCACTACCGGACAACGTGAAATGGCACAGGCAATCTATTCGGCTTTTGTGAAATACAAAAACAGCCACGATAAAAAATTGGGATATGTAAACAATGACGCCATACATGACGCCACACAACAGTCAGGCTCTTCTTCAGCTTCCGTTGACCAACCTGTCATCGTTGAGACGGTTACTACACCTCTCCCGGAAGATAATACCATTATTGCTGCCGGACGAAAGCCAGTGTTTAAGTTACAGATTACGGCCTCAACAAGAGAATTGAGTCCAACAAATGTAAATTTTAAAGGATTAAAAGAACTGGACTATTACAGGGAAGGCGGATACTATAAATATACAGTTGGTGCTTCTTCGAAGTACGAAGACATTGACAAGCTTCGGGTTGAATTGAAAAAAAGATTTCCGGATGCATTTATCGTTGCTTTTCTGGGAGATAAGAAGATTCCGGTCGATGAGGCTCGAAAGATTGCGAAATAAAAAAATGAAAACTATTACCGTATGAAAAAAATTAAATTGTCTAAGGAAGTACGTGTCGGAATACTAGCCGTTGTAGCGATACTTGTCCTGTACTTCGGAATGAATTTTCTCAAGGGTGTCGATATTTTCAAGCCTGTCCATTATTATTATACTGATTTTTCAAAATTGGACGGTTTGGTGCCCTCTTCACCGGTTTTTATAAAAGGATATAAAGTTGGACAAGTGGAAAGCATCAGCTATGATTTTCTGCAAGAAAATTCGTTTGTGGTGAAAATTTCAGTTGATAGAAACATTCGTATTCCCAAAAACTCTGTTATTGAACTTTTTGATGATGGTTTGATGGGTGGAAAAGCTATTCAGCTATTATTTGCAGTGCAAAATACGGAGTCGTTCCATCTCTCCGGAGACACACTCCCTTCACAGATTGCAGTTGGGCTCTTCGATCAACTTTCGGCAGATTTACTACCAAAAATTCAAGATATTGCGGTCCAGGCGGATTCTTTGCTCTTGTCGGTTCGTACACTCGTTGAGGATGAAAGTGTACAGAATAGTTTAAAATCCATTGAAAGAACAACAGTCGATTTGGCTGAAAGTTCTTCTTCACTTAAAAAAATTGTGCAAAATGATATCCCGAAGGTGATTCAAAATGTGCATGTGTTAACGGATGATTTTATGGCTGTCAGCGGAAATTTAAAACAAATTGATTTTGCAGCCACCATGGATCGGGTTGATGTGACCATCAAAGATTTGAATCAGATTACACGCAAAGTAAATGATTCGGAGGGAAGCTTAGGACTGCTTCTAAATGACAAAAATTTGTATATGAATTTGGTGAATGCATCGAACAGTGCAGACGAGTTGTTGATCGACCTGAGACAAAGTCCGAAAAGATACGTTCATTTTTCGCTGTTTGGCTCTAAAACCAAATAAAATAATACAGTAGTCCTTTGATGAAAACCCTTTGCAATCACGTTTTTTTGTCATTGATGGAATGTTTGTAGTTATATAAGGTTCAATCATCAGAAAATTGTCAAACGAGACTTAAAAATGCATCAAAATTCATAAAGTTAATTTGTAATTATTCTAAATAGCTTCAACTTTAATTTTAATTTCTGTTTACAGTTTTATCCTTTATGAATGATTGATAAATCAGTACTTAGGCATTAAATAGAATGGCAAATCGTAAAAAAAACATCAAATTGTTAATTTGCTTATAGTCAATTATTTTTAGTGTTATTTGTTTGTAAGTGCTTGATTTTCAGCATTGCTTATTAAACGCTTGATAATTAAGGGGGTGTAAAAGGTAAAAAAAACCTAAATAGTTCCCCGTTTTTTTTTTTGAAAAATCTTTCTGAAATTTGTATCCCTTCTTTCCTAAAAGAAGAAGTCACATGCATCCAAAATGCACACGTTTTTTTTATTTTAATACTAATTTTATTTTTTCTATTGCGTACTCGTTACAATGTCTAATTTACCTGAAAAATTGTGGAACCAGTGTCTTGAGATTATTAAGGATAATATCAGCGAAACGTCATACAATACTTGGTTTGCTCCTATTATACCCTTACAATACGAAAATCAGGTTTTTGTACTCCAAGTGCCCAGTCAGTTTTTTGTTGAATACATTGAGGAGAAGTACATTGACTTATTACGCATGACCCTATACAGAGTTGTTGGGAACGGAACCCGTTTGGAGTACAGGGTTTTGATAGATCAGACATCCGGAACGGGTACCCAAATTCCCAGTGAAGGAGGGATGGAAAAGTCAAAACCGTCAGTCAACACTTCCAATTATATCAGTCCGTACCACAGGCCTAAACTTCCGGAAATAGACCCCCAACTGAATCCATCCTACAATTTCAATAATTTGATAGAAGGAAAGAGCAATAAATTGGCTCGCACTGCTGGGATCAGCATTGCCAATGAGCCGGGGAAAACCGTTTTTAATCCTTTATTTGTGTATGGACAGTCAGGTGTCGGTAAAACGCATTTAGCAAACGCAATCGGAGTAATGACCAAACAGCTTTATCCCGAAAAGCGTGTATTGTATGTATCTTCGAATACTTTCCAAATTCAATATACCGATGCTGTAAGAAGCAATTCCGTTAATGACTTCCTGAATTTTTATCAAACCATTGATGTGTTGATTGTAGATGATATTCAAGAGTTTGCAGGAAAAACGGCTACTCAGAATACTTTTTTCCATTTGTTCAATCATCTGCATCAAACGGGCAAACAACTCGTATTAACCTCCGATCGTTCACCTTTGGTGCTGGTCGGATTAGAGCAGAGATTACTTACTCGTTTTAAATGGGGTCTCTCGGCTGAAATTGAAAAACCTGACTTTGAATTAAGGAGAGCCATCCTTGAAAATAAAATTTACCGGGACGGACTTGAGATTTCAGAAGAAGTAATAGATTATATCGCACGTCATGTGACAGATAATGTCAGAGATTTGGAAGGTACATTGGCTTCTTTATTGGCGTATTCAACATTGGCAAATCAACCCATTGACTTGGAGCTGACCGAAAAGGTGGTGAGCAGAATTGTTGACATCACTCCAAAGGTTCAAACCGTAGAAAGAATTCGCGATACTGTGTGTGAGTATTTTTCATTAACGGTTGATGCCATATCAACTAAAAGCAGAAAACGCGAATTGGTGCAAGCACGACAAATAGCCATGTATCTCTCTAAGCAAATGACTAATAATTCTTTGGCATCTATCGGTAATCTGATTGGGCAAAGAGATCATGCAACGGTTTTGCATGCATGTAAAATTGTGAGCGATTTGATGGAATTTGATAAGAGCTTCAGAGAGAACGTCAAGGAAATCGAAGAAAGATTGAAAGAGTAGTGTGCTTTAGTTGTCTATAAGTATGACAGATGAGGTTGCCATGAGTATGGACAACCTCATTTTTTTTGAATTTTATTAGGATTTATGATGAGTATCTTACAATAAATGATTATTTTTACGTCCGAAATAAATTTACAAAAATACTATGGTTTTTAAATTTACTATTTTATCTGATGAGGTAGATAACTTTGTTCGCGTAATTTCCATTGACTCTGAAGCTACATTTTTGGATTTGCATCATGCCATACTTGATTCAATGAAGTATGAAAAGAATTTATTGACCAGCTTCTTTTTATGTTCCGATGATTGGGAAAAAGAACAAGAAATCACTTTGATAGAAATGTACACCGATTCCGAATATGACAATTTCGTCATGGAAGATACCAAATTGGAAGATTTGATTTCCGATGAAAAACAAAAAATGATTTATGTGTTTGATTTACTGAATGAAAGAGCATTCTTTATGGAGCTTTCAGAAATTGTTCCGGGTATCAGAATAGATAAGCCGGAATGTATTTTATCGAAAGGAGAAGCACCTGCTCAAACGATTGCTGACGAAGAATTAATTGCAGGTGTGAATGTCAATGTTGACGAAAATTTTTATGGTGATGAGCATTTTGATTTAACCGAGTTGGATGATGAAGGTTTCGATAGTATGAGTTTCGACGACAGCGGCATATTTGATGATTAATATAATCCGTTTTTATTTCTAAGCATATTATTCCATATCCTACTTTAGTAGTTTTACTAGGCCCGACGGGGGTCGGTAAAACAAGTATCAGTATAAACCTGGCGCATCATTTTAATGCTCCTATTGTTTCTTCTGATTCGCGTCAGTTGTACAAGGAACTGAAAATTGGAACGGCTGCTCCTACTCCGGAGGTGTTGTCGCAAGTTCAGCATTATTTTATAGGAACCCACTCTATTTTTGATCATTACAGTGCAGGACAATATGAACAGGATGCTATTGCTTTATTGGACAAGCTTTTTGTGAAACATCCGGTAGTATTGTTTGTTGGAGGCTCCATGATGTATATTGATGCAATCTGTAAAGGGTTCGACGACATACCTGCTGTTGATGCACAAACGCGAAAAAAATGGCAGCAAATCTATGCCGAAAAGGGATTGGAATATATTCAGCAGGAACTCACGCGTTTAGATCCCGAACATGCACAAGTAGTGGATATGCAAAACCATAAACGGATTATTCGTGCCCTGGAAGTCTGTAGCATAACAGGAAAGACTTACTCTGAACTCAGGATCGGCAAGCAGAAAGATAGGAATTTCAACATCATCAAAATCGGGTTGAATCGACCTCGTGCGGAATTGTACGAACGCATCAATCAGCGCGTGGATATGATGATGCAGGATGGTTTACTTGAAGAAGCTAAGTTGTACTATCCTTACAAACATTTAAATGCCTTAAACACTGTAGGTTATAAAGAACTGTATGAGTATTTGGATGGAAATTGCAGCTTGGAGGAAGCAGTGCAAAAGGTAAAACAAGATTCACGTAGGTATGCAAAACGTCAATTAACCTGGTTTAATAGCGATAAAGACATTCGGTGGTTTCATCCGGATGATGCAGAAGAGATCATTAATTTTGTAAATTTGCAACTCAATATTTCGGAAGAATTTCGCTCTTCTTCCTGACAGTGAAGTGCCGAAATAAATCAATAGCAATAATTTATATAATGTCTGCAAAATTGACCATATTAGGTGCGGGATCAGCTTTGCCCACCCGTTATAATTTTCCCAGTGCCCAAATCTTGGAGCTGCGTGACAAGCAATACATGATAGATTGTGGGGAAGGTGCCCAGATACGCATGCGACAAATGGGATTGAAAAATACCAGGTTGAATCATATTTTTATTTCTCATTTGCATGGAGATCACTGCTTCGGTTTGATGGGATTGATCTCTTCTTTTGCTTTGCTCAACAGGACTGCTGAATTACAAGTGCATGGTCCGCTCGGTATCACGAAACTTTTTGAACAGCAGATGAATTTTTTTTGTGACGGCATCCCTTTTAAGGTCAGCTTTCAAGAATTTGACACTTCGCAACACAAGTTGATTTACGCTGATCGTTCTGTGGAAGTCTATTCTATTCCTTTGAAACACCGGGTTCCCTGCAGCGGCTTTTTGTTTAAAGAAAAGCCTGGGGACAGACATCTCATCCGCGATATGATTGACTTTTATCAAATCCCCATATCTCAACGGAATCTCATCAAGAAAGGAGCTGATTTTATATCGGAAGAAGGAAAAACCATACCCAATCATTTGCTCACCACTGATCCTGATAAGACAATCAGCTATGCATATTGTTCAGATACAGCATATTGTGAAGAGATTGTACCCATCATCTCCAAGGTAGATTTACTATATCACGAAGCTACTTTTGCCAATGCGGAAGTTTTGAGGGCGCAAAAAACCATGCATTCAACTGCAGAGCAAGCAGCAAACATTGCTCGATTAGCTGAGGTAAAACAATTGGTGATCGGGCATTTATCAGCGCGCTATAAAAATCAGGATGCTGTATTAAAAGAAGCCCAGGCCGTATTCAAGGACACAACCTTAGCAAGAGACGGACAGGTCATTGAGTTTTAAATCAGCTTTTACTCTTTTTCCAATACTGTTATTGCCCTTTTTACAGTCGGATCATCCTGAAACAGAATAGGGTAGAAGCCTGCATCACTGAGAATATTTCGTGAAATATAGGCTTTGAGATATCTCTTGATAAAATTCCCTGATTTTTTAATTTCCGATTGAACCGGTTTAACTCCATTTTTTTCAGCATACACAACAAACTCACGCAATAAATTCTGAGTATTGAGGTATTCTTCTAAGGTTTGCCAATTCTTGTAAAGAATTAATTTTTGTCTGTTTTTGTCCGTGTACTTAAAGGCAAACTGATACAGATGGTTGTAATTGATCACCTGATTCAGATAAGGAGTATATTCAGTTGTGTCGCGCGGAATGAAAATATCCGGCATAATACCTCCACCGCCGTAAACCGTGCGCCCTTTCAAGGTTTTATACGCTATGGTGTCAGTTGGTTGTATACTATCTTGAGTGTAAAACTCTCCATGCAAAAAACGGTTGTATAACTCCATGTTATAATTTTCATCATCTCCGGTTTGATAAGGCTTTTGAATGCTTCTTCCGGACGGAGTGTAATATTTTGCCACTGTTAACCGGACAGCCGATCCGTCTGACAATTCCTTTTGCTGTTGTACCAATCCCTTTCCGAAGGATCTTCTGCCGATGACGGTTCCCCTGTCGTTATCTTGAATGGCGCCGGCGAAAATTTCGCTTGCTGAAGCTGAAAACTCATCAATCAGGACAACCACCGGATTGTTGATGCAACTTCCCGTTCCATTGGACAGTGCATCGTAGCGAGGATATGATCTTCCTTCGGTATAAACAATCAATTGATTGGCAGGAAGAAATTCATTGATCATGGAGATGGCGCGATCGAGATATCCGCCGCTGTTTTCCCTTAAATCAATGATGAATTTTGACGCACCTTCATTTTTCAATTTGGCTATGGCAACTAAAAATTCAGAATAAGTAGTTTCGCCGAATTTATTCACCTTGATGAGTCCGATTTGGGGTGTAACCATATAACTGATGTCAATGGAGCTAACAGGTATTTGTCCACGTGTAACGGTATATTCAAGCATTTCCGGTGTACCATAACGTTTGATGCCCAGTTTGACCTTGGTATCGATGGGACCCCGAAGGCGGCGCATGACTTTTTCGTTATTGATGTTTTTCCCGACGAACAACGAATCATCTACCGTGATGATTCGGTCGCCGGCTAATAAACCTACTTTTTCCGAAGGGCCACCACTGATCACTGATACGATGGTGATGGTATCGTTCTGTATATTAAATTGTACGCCAATTCCCGAAAAACTACCTTCCAATTCATTGTTTACCAACTCCAGTTCATCTGCCGGAATATAAACCGAATGAGGGTCTAATTGTGCAATTAGCTCAATAGCCATTTCTTCCGTCAAATTATCAATGTCAACCGTATCTACATAATAAGTGTCGATAAGGCGTAATATCTCGGAAATCTTATTATCCGTTTTGAGAATGCTCTTGAAAATACTGCCGAAATTGTCATTAAACTTCCGTTTTTCCCTTGATGCGAGCAGGTTCCCTAAAATCAGACCGGCTATTAATGCCAACAAGACGATGGCAACCAACGAATAATTCTTTTTTCTCATTCTTTTCTTTATTTTGACTGATGTAATTCTTCGAGCAGCAGCAATTCGACTTCAATACCGGCTCTTTCAAGTAATTCAACGCCGTCCATGATTCTATATTCTTCTCCATACACTACCCGTTTGATCCCCGATTGGATGATCAGTTTGGCGCATTCCATACAGGGAGAGGCAGTTACGTATAATGTTGCTCCTTCACTGCTGTTGTGTGAACGGGCGACTTTGGTGATTGCATTAGCTTCAGCATGTAAAACATAAGGTTTCGACATATTGTTTTCATCTTCACAATTATTCTCGAATCCTGAGGGCGTACCATTGTACCCATCGGAAATGATCATCTTATTCTTTACCAATAAAGCACCCACTTTGCGCCTTTCGCAATATGAGTTTTCCGCCCAAATACGCGCCATGCGCATGTAACGCTGATCTAATAATTTTTGTTTGCTGTTCATCTCAAAATTATAAACTTCATTAATTGTTCATCTTAATCAATACCGACATTTTCTTCCAGACGCTAATTGCACCCTAACAGTTCTTTGGCAAATTCAATCAAATTCACTCCCGAAAAATTGCCGGAAGTCATAAGCAGTAAAGCTGTGTTGTCGTAATTCAAACTTCTGAGTTTGTCTTGTAAAGCTGCAGAATCCGTATAAACTTCCAGATTGTTACCGCCAAAAGCTTCTTTTACATCTTGTGGGTCGATAGGCTGTAATCTCTTGTGCTCTATCACCTTGGGACTGAAATATACAAAAGCTTCATCTGCTTTCAACATACTACCCTTGTATTCTTTTAAAAATGCATGCGTCAAACTGCTGAAGGTGTGTAACTCCATACAAGCAACGAGTTTTTTGTTCGGGTATTGCGCTTTGACAGCCTGCACGGTTGCTTTCAATTTGGATGGTGAGTGTGCAAAGTCTTTGTAAGCAACAGCAGTAGAAGTTTGCACAATTTTTTGCAAACGATTGGATGCTCCGTCAAAATCAGCAATTGCTTCATAAAACTCATCTTCTTCAACACCTATTTGTTCGCAAGCCAATCGTGCAGCCTGCAAATTTTGCAGATTATGCTCCCCGAAAATCTGCAGAGATTTCAAACCCTGGTCGGTTTTTATATAAGTAGTGCCATCCATAATTTTGTATGCAGGAGTTGAATAGGGCAGAGGTACCAAATCATCCCTTAAGACAGATGTGATTTTTTTCAACTCTTCATCACCGGAAAAATAAATCAAATGCCCATTGGGTTCAATGATTTCCACAAACTTACTGAATTGTTTCACATAATTTTCAAAGGTAGGAAATACATTGATATGATCCCAGGCGATGCCGGTCAGGATGGCGATATGTGGCTTATACAAATGAAATTTGGGACGCAAATCGATGGGAGAAGTCAGGTATTCATCTCCTTCAAACACAGCAATTTTTGTATTGGCAGAGAGTTTAACCATATTGTCGAAGCCTTCGATTTGTGCGCCTACCATATAATCAACCTCGATATTCAGTTTGTTCAGCACGTATAAAATCATGGCAGTGGTAGTGGTTTTACCATGACTGCCACCTATCACTACGCGGGTTTTATCCTTGGTCTGTTCGTATAAATATTCAGGAAAAGAATAAATTTTCAGATTTAATGCTTTGGCGCGTAATAATTCGGGATTATCCGCTTTGGCGTGCATGCCCAGGATGACTGCCTCCAATCCCGGATGAATTTTCTCAGGGAACCATCCTGTCTTTTCGGGTAATAATCCGTGAGCTTTCAACCTGCCATAGGAAGGTTCAAAAATTTCATCATCAGAGCCGGTCACGCGATAATTTTCTTTTTGACTGATGGCAATAGCCAAATTATGCATGGCTGCTCCACCTATGGCTATGAAATGAACATGATGCATTTGAATTGGTTGAGATATAGTTTTTACTTAATTTTGCGTACTAAAAATTGAAGAAGCAAAAGTAGTAAAAAAATGACAATAAAAGAGATATACACCATAGATGCCGGACATTTTCACGCGGATGGCGGTGCTTGTTTTGGTGTGGTGCCCAAAAGGGCGTGGAGCAAGCGTTATCCCTGTAATGAAGATAATTTCTGCAAACTGACCATGCGCTGTATGTTAATCAAAACGGCAGACAGGAATATTTTGGTTGAAACGGGAGCCGGGCATAAACAGAAGGATTATTTCAAATATTATGGTATCAAAGATATTATAGATTTTGAGGAAGTGCTGCCGACTTACGGTTTGACATGCCATGATATAACCGATGTGATACTCACACATTTACATTTTGATCATTGTGGTGATTGTACCCATTACGATGAAAATAAAAACCTGCAATTGACCTTTCCCAATGCCACCTATTGGGTAGGAAACCCGCAATGGGAAAATTTCCTGAACCCCAATGTCAGGGAGGCAGATTCTTATTTTCCGGAGAATATGTTACCCGTATTGGAAGCGGGTCGTCTAAAATTAGTCGCCGAAGAAACTGTTATCTGTGAAGGTGTATCCGTCAAATTATTCGGTGGGCACACGCCCGGTCAGTTGGTGGTTTACGCCCAACATCCTCAAAATACTTTTGTGTTTGTCGGAGACCTTATTCCCGTTACAGCCAATGTTCCCTTAGCCTGGGTTTCAGCCTACGACACCTTTCCCATTACCGCCATGGAAGCAAAAAAAACAGTGATGGATGAAGCCATTGCCAATAACCATGTTTTGGTGTTGGTACACGATGCATTTCATGCATGTTGCACGGTAGCGGAAAACAGGGGAAAGTATAAGGTTGCGAGGCAGGGGATGTTGGGGGATTTTTTGTAGGGGGGTGAAAATAAACCTATGAAAAACAGTTAATCGAGATATTATTTTGGAAATATTTTTATTTGAAGTTGTATTATCGGACAACTTATTTTATATTTGCACTTCGTATGAAGAATGAAAAAATACGACAAATATTCTTATATAAAGATTATTTTGCTGACTTTTACAAGAAGCAAAAACAGAAGGTCAAAGAGAAAATTTTATGGACATTTCGTCTGATTGAGACGATGCCACAAGTCCCGGTAGAATATTTAAAGCATATAGAGGGAACTGAAGGCTTGTATGAAATTCGAATTCAATTAGGTAGCGATATTTTTAGGATATTTTGTTTTTTTGATAAAGGTAATTTAATCGTATTAGTCAACGGTTTTCAGAAGAAGACCCGGAAAACCCCAAAACAAGAAATTGCAAAAGCATTGAAAATAAAAGAGGAGTATGAATCGACAATTAAGAAGTTAAAAATCAATTAAATATAGAGATATGAGCAAGATGACAAATGATAAAAATTTAAGATCTCTTGATGAGTTTATTGACGAACAATATGGAAAACGAGGGACTAAAAAACGTGAAGTTTTTGAGGAAGGATACGAGGAATTTAAACTTGGATTTCTTATTCGTCAGGCTCGACTTGAGAAAGGAATGACCCAGGAAGAACTGGCAGAGAAAGTTGGTACAAACAAGGGCTACATATCAAAAGTTGAGAACAACATAAAAGATGTACGTATTTCAACGCTTCAAAAAATCATTAAAAAAGGTTTTGATGGAGAATTGGAATTGGCGATAAGGATATAATAAATGTGCCTATTAACATTGTATTAAATCATATGAAAGCTTTATTTACTATCGGGTTGCTTGTTTGTTCCAATATTTTTATGACTTTTGCGTGGTACGGACATTTAAAACTCGCGGAATATTCGTGGTTTAACAAACTGTCGTTGTTTGGAATTATTGTTTTTAGCTGGGGCATTGCTTTTTTCGAGTATTGCTTTCAGGTTCCGGCAAACAGAATAGGGTTTATCAATAACGGAGGACCGTTTTCATTGGTGCAGCTCAAAGTTTTGCAAGAAGTTATTACGCTTGTGGTTTTTATGGTTTTTTCATACGTGGCTTTTCAGTCGCAGATAAAACCTAACCATATCATTGGATTTGTGTTGTTAGTCTTGGCGGTGTATTTTATTTTTAAATGATAAAAAAATAAAAAATAATTATCTTTGGGGGAAAAATTGACCAAAAAATAAAATTTAAATTTATGAAAAAAAATGCTCTACTCGTTTTTGCTCTTATTTCTACAATGGTTTTTTCTCAAACCAATGAAGAGGTAGACAAATCTTCAACATGGACTATGGTTGGTAATGTTCAATATGTTACCCAGCACCATTGGCGTGGACTTGGCAGAGGTCCGCTGTTTGGAGAGGCTCCGGCTTTTGAGCCAAGTGTCGCGTTCTTTAACAAGAACTGGAATGTGGGTGTTTTTGCCGGCGGCTCTTTCGACGGGATTTATAAAACCGTAATGCCATGGGTCTCGTTTTCGCCCGTAAAAAACTTATGGATAGGCATTTGGGACATCTATTCTCCCGGAAAGAAAATCTGGACAAACGAAGCCAAACCATTTGATTTCGGACTCACTACTTCCAATCATTTTGTGGATGCTATGATAACTTACCAACTGCCGTGGTTTCCACTAACTATGAAGTGGGCGACAATAGTTACGGGAAAAGACCCAAATGCTGAAGGAAAAAGAAATTTCACCACTTATACGGAACTTTCATATGCACATCGTTGGAATGACTTTAGCATTTGGGGTGGCGTGGGTGTTACGCCCTGGAAGGGACTGTATCATGGAGCAAAAGGTGGAATTAATAACTTAGAACTAAAGTTTCAATATAATTTCCAAATTTATAAACCGGTAACAATGCCGGTGTTCGCAAAATTTGCATACAACCCGCTTGCTGAGCAATTTCATTTTGTGGCGGGCGCAAGTATAACAATTCCCTATTCATTTAAATAAAATCGATTATTAGAAAATGAGGAAGGAAATTCAATTCATCCTGTACAACACACCTCAAGAAAACGTGAAGATTGAAGCGGTGAAAAGATGACTTATGGCCTTAACAGAGCTATAGTATATTTGTAATTGTAAATATACATCATTCGAGATTCCGTCAATCCATGAAAATTTACGATGAAAAAACAAAAATTAGTGGGTGAAGAATGATTACAAAGACAGATCTTGAAAAACCTGATAACACCAAAAAACGTTGATGATTTATAAGAAGAAATGGTACCTTTATAGTTGTTGACAAACTACACCAAAACAAAGAAAAATCTAATCATGAGCCACACTAAAATATCCATCCGTTTTTTTGATAATCGCGAAGTGCGTGCCGTTTGGGATGAAAAAAATAGCAAATGGTGGTTTTCCGTACTGGATATTGTAGCTTCGCTAACCGACCAAGACGATTACAACAAGACAAGAAATTATTGGAAATACCTGAAAGCCAAGTTAAAAAGAGAGGGAAACGAGTTGGTTAGTGCCACTAACCAACTGAAGCTTGAGGCAAAGGACGGAAAACGATATTTAACCGATACACTTGATTACGATGGAATTATTGCCCTCGGTAAGCAATTTCCATCCACCAAAGCCAATCGATTTATAGAATGGTTTACTTACAGCGATGAAACCATTGACGGAAAAAGTAAAATAAAGGCTTATGCATTATTTGAAAGCTCGTTGATTAACAGCATCGAGATTGGCACTACAAAAGGATTACAACAGATTCACGCCTATCTTTTCGGTGGACTGTATGATTTTGCGGGGCAAATTAGACAGAAAAATATCTCAAAAGGAGGGTTTCAATTTGCCACAGCTCAGTTTTTAGATAGCACGTTGAAACAAATTGAACAAATGCCTCAAAACACATTCGACGAAATTGTAGAAAAATACGTCGAAATGAACATTGCCCATCCGTTTATGGAGGGCAACGGCAGAAGTACCCGCATTTGGTTGGATATGATGTTGAAACAGAGCCTAAAACTTTGTGTGGACTGGAGCAAAATCAACAAGAACGACTACATGAAAGCCATGGAAAAAAGTGCTTCCAACAGTGAAGCATTAAATGCTTTGCTAAAAAATGCCCTTACCGATGAGATCAACAGCCGCGAAATGTTTATGAAAGGCATTGATTATTCTTATTTTTATGAGGAGAATGAATGATGAAAATACAAAAAATAAATAAAATATGAACGAAACACCTTTTAAAGACGAACAAACTCTGAAGAGAATATTCTCAGAAATTGCGAAAATGGACATAAAACAACATACACGTGAGATTGTTGAATTAGTTGTTGATAGCGGATTAAGTAATGAAAATATTCAGAATATTCTAACGAAGCATTCGATACGAAAAATTGAAAAAATTAAATCTGAATTGCTGGATGTACTCATTGCTTATGCCAATTTTATATTGGCAGATAACGTGATCACTGACAATGAGAAACATAATTTTGAATTTTTGAAAGTATATTTTAGAATTTATGAAGGAGACTTCTATAAATACAAATTACTGGAAACTAAATCTATAATTAGTAGGCAACTTGAGCTCTTATATGCGGATAATATGATTACCCAAGCTGAAACGGAAAGTAGTTATTTGTTGCAAGATATGTTTGATTTAGACTATGACCAATTTGATAAAATGAAAGAAGATTTTGTTATAAAATCAATAGAACAAGGTGCTGAAATAACGGATTTGGACACGGCAAATCCTAATATTTTAAAGGTAAAAAACACAAACAAACTGGTCCAGAAGATAAGAGCACTTTTTTCTAAAAAATAAATTATGGCTTGGTCTTACAGAAAAAGAATAAAAATTGCACCAGGGATTCACTTGAATATAAGTAAAAAAGGTGTTAGTACAAGTTTTGGTGTTCGGGGAGCAAGTATAACTACCGGAAGAAATGGTACCTACCTTAATACGGGAATTCCCGGAACCGGTATTTATAGTCGTAAGAAAATTAGTGGTGGAAATTTAACGAATGTTCAAGCGTCAAGCTTTAAAAGCACCCAAACAAATACTTCGGAAACAGGTCAAGGTTGTCTAATTGCATTAGGAATTGTAGTTGTCATAGGATTATTTATCTATGATACAATTGCAGGGCTATTTGGACTTTTCATTTTTTGTTTTGCAATGGTGATTGCAAAAACAGTTTTTTCGAGGGAGAAAAAAGTAGAACAGTCTGTTCAATCTAAAATAGAACTAGTGAAAGCCGCAATAACCCAAGCAACAAATCCCACTCAAAAAGAAATTTTGCAAAGTTATGTTTCATGTATTGAGTTGAGTAAAAAGGCAGACGAGAAAGAAGCGATAATCAATGCCTTACAAGCGAAATTAGCAAAAAGGGAAAGGATGGAACTTCGAGAACAATTGACACAATACGAAACAGCTTTGTCAGATTTGCACAAAGAATTGGAAAAAGTACAGTTTGATGCTGATAAAAACTTGTCGGATATTGAAAAATACCAATTTTCAAAATTATGTGATAGCTTTGAAAAACTCTTGGAATGTCAAAAAATATGGGTAATTACATCTTCCGTGAAAAATACAGAACTGAAATCGTCCGCATCAACTGTGGTTAATAGGGAAACAATAACTTTTGATACAGGAGTTTTCAATTATATAAAATCAACTTTTGATATTCCGGTATTAAGAGATGGTGCGGGAGTAACTTATTACATTTATCCTCAATTTATTATAAAGGCTGTTTCTTTTTACGATTTTCAAATTTATCCCAAAGAAACCGTTAGTATTGATTACTCAAGCCAGCGTTTTATTGAAAGTGAAATACCCCCGTCCGAAAGTGAAATAGTAGAATATACATATAAGTATGTGAACAAAGATGGTGGTCCAGATAAAAGATATTCATATAATCCTCAATATCCTGTTGTTATTTATGGAAAATTTGAAATTTCACCCTTAAATTTATGTTTCTATTTTAGTAACGCAAAATCAGCCAAACAATTTGCAGATATATTTAATAACAATAATAATATTTCAATCAATGATAATTATACTGAAACACTTACGTATCCAATGACAAATGAAATAACAGAATCGTACTTTAATTCTATAAACAGCGTTGTTGAAAAATTAGTAGCTTTATTCGAAAAATTGAAAAATGACAAAGATTTTCAAGATGTTTTCAACGAAAAAGCAAAAATTGAATTAAATCTAGATGGAATAATAACTACTGATTTTGAAGAAAAATTTCGAATGTTGTTTCATACTGATATCGTACGATCTTACATTGAACTAGGTCATCCGATTGATTTAGATTTAAAATCTAAGGAAGGATTGGGGATGATACTCTTGATATCGAGAACCATGCAAAGTTTCAACGATATTCAATATGATCATTTGCATTTTTTCTTAAACAACCCTTCTTTAAAGGACAATCTCGAGCATTATATAAAACAAATAAAAGTAGGTATAGAATTAAATAAAATGCCTGATGGAATATTTTTAATATCCTGGTTGTTGGGAAAATACAGTCCTGATTTGCAAAGGCAATATCTAATTTTACTCTATCGTTTTATTTCAATAACAGCTAAAGCTGATGGAGTAGTTACTGCAACCGAACAAAAGTGGTTGAGTGAATTATTAAAATTAAGTGATATGGATGATGATATACCGTTGTTAAACGAAGAAATAGATAATAATGATTATTCTTATGTTGATTTGTCATCTCGAGACCCTTTGTTTGAAGAAGCCGCACGTTTAGTAGTTACAAGTCAACAAGGCTTAACTTCGAATATTCAGCGAAAACTTCTTATCGGATATAATCGTGCGGGAAGAATTATGGACCAACTTGAAGCTGCTGGGATCATCAGCGGTGTACATGACCGCGTAAGTGCCCCTCGACAAGTACTAATTAAAACAGAATTAGAATTAGATGCCTTATTGAAAAGAATAGATGATAACCCTATAATAAAAGTTAAACAACATAAAGGTGTTAATGAACAAACTTATTCGAGATTAAAGTCTGACAACAGTCAAGCAGAACTAAAATCTTTAATAGGTCTTTCTTCTGTAAAAAAGGAAGTAGAAACGCTTGCGAATTTTATCAAAATACAGAAGGAGCGGGAAGCAAAAGGTTTAAAAACTTCTCAGCCGTCATATCATTGTGTTTTTACAGGTAATCCGGGAACAGGAAAGACAACTGTGGCAAGAATTATTGCTGGCATTTATAAAGAACTAGGAGTTTTAAAAAGCGGACATTTGGTTGAAACCGATCGTTCGGGTTTGGTTGCGGAATACGTAGGTCAAACTGCTGTGAAAACCAATAAAATTATTGACAGTGCATTGGATGGTGTACTTTTTATTGATGAGGCATATTCTCTTATCACAGGTGGTGAAAATGATTATGGCAAAGAAGCAATTGCAACTTTGCTTAAAAGGATGGAAGATAACAGGGATCGACTGGTTGTAATTTTAGCGGGATATACGAAAGAAATGGAGGATTTTATAAACTCAAATTCAGGATTGAAATCTCGCTTTAATCGGTATATTGAATTTCCCGATTACTCTGCAGAAGAACTATATCAAATCTTTGAACTGAACATCAAAAAGTTTGATTACTCTATTTCTGACATAGCTATTGAAAGGCTAAAAACATTCTTTAATGAGTCGGTTGAGAATAAGGATAGAAACTTTGGGAATGCTCGTTTTGTACGCAATTTTTTTGAAAAGACATTAGAAAGTCAGGCTAATCGCCTGGCAAAAGAAACCAATCTTACGATTGAAAAATTAACGGAGATTTCCGTTGACGACTTGAATGTAATTTTATAATAATAGAAGAAAACTCTGTGAATATAGTTTGGACTGCGAGTTCCTAATATTTCAGCCTTAAAATAAGCTTAATCATGATATTATATGTGAAGCTGACATCATTTTAACAAACAGGGCGAAACCGAAAAGCCATACGAGTAGGAAAACCAAAAAAGAAATTATGATGATGTGAAAGCAAACTTTATTGATAACTAAAAGACCAATCGCAGTACGTGACTGAGCCCATACTTTGAAAGGCTCAGCAACCATCGAAAACAACGTGCTTACTGAGCGAAGTCGAAGTGCAGCAGTTGAGCGCTTATGAGATACCGCCAGATAATAGAAGGTATGGTCGCCTCAAAGTAAAATAGGACAACAAGGGTTGTTATATACTACGATTGTGCAAAAGACTGTATCTTTTTTTGATGGAGAAATAAAAAGCAATTTAAAAAAGTTTTAAAATATAATTATGGATCTACAACGCATACACCAATTAAAATCAATTTTCGATACGGTTGTTCGCTTCATTCATAACGATGATGAGAGTGAACAGATCGAAGTTTGGTTTGCCCGTGAATTGCAGGAACTGCTCGGTTATGCTCGTTGGGAAAATTTTTTGGTAGCAATAAACCGCGCCGTAGATTCTTGTAAGTCGCAGAATATCAGCGTAGATGATCATTTTCGTGAGGTCACGAAAATGATAGAAATTGGCAAAGGTGGCAAACGCGAAATAACTGATTTTATGCTTACTCGTTACGCCTGTTATTTGATAGCCCAGATTTCTTGCCTACGCTTACCATTGCAGCTAAAAATTTAGCCACTGAAATGACCAACTACAACGTAGAGAACAAGGACTTATATGGCGAAGGTTCCATAACTGCTGAGCATGTACAAAACAACACTAGCGTACGAGAAATGTTGGGTAAACGAGGCATCAAACCTGAAAATTTACCTCCTGCAGAAGATATTAAAAAATTAGAGCGACGAGTGGGTAGCGAAAATAAGAAAATTAAAAAAACAACGCAGAAATTACCGAAAAATAAGAAAAATAGACAATGAGCGAAATGAACATTGCCCATCCGTTTATGGAGGGTAACGGTAGGAGGAGTACCCGCATTAAACGTTTTACTAAAAAATGCCCTTACCGATGAGATCAATAGCCGCGAAATGTTTATGAAAGGCATTGATTATTCTTATTTTTATGAGGAGAATGAGTGGTGAAGTTTTCCCTACCTCCTTACTCTTGCATTTCCTTTCCAGATGCTCCAAATCATTTCTTCATCGGCAGGTTGTGCGTAGTCGGTGAGGAATGTGGTTGCCAGGGCACCGCTTGCCCAGGCAAACTGCACCCATTTAGAGGGTTCCCAACCTTTAAGGATGCTGTATAACAGTCCTCCCACAAATCCGTCACCACCGCCGATGCGGTCTAATACAACGATTTTACGTAAATTCTCCACATGGAAAGTGTCATTTTCATACACAATGCCACCCCAAAGATGTTCGTTTGCGCTTAACACTTCCCGCAAGGTGTTGGCGAAAACCGAAACATTCGGATAGGTCTTTTTCGCATTCTTGATCATTCCCTTGAAGGCATCCATCGTGTCTTCAATGTTTTCGCCGCCTGCTTTCGGCCCTTTTACGCCCAAGCAAAGTTGATAGTCCTCTTCGTTTCCAATTAAAATATCCGACAATGAGGCAATTTCGTCAAACGCTTTGTGCAATTCTTCTTCACGTCCTTCCCAGAAAGTAGCACGGTGGTTCAAGTCAAATGAAATAAGTGTTCCGTTTTTCTTGGCATAGCGGGCCAACTCTACGCAAAATTCGCTTGTTTCGGGTGATAATGCGGCGATAAGACCGGATAAGTGAACGATCTGAACTCCTTCTTTTTTGAAAATCCGCTCCATATCAAAATCCTTGACATTCAGCGTGCGGCCAACCTCTCCTGTACGGTCGTTCTGAACACGGGGACCGCGAAGTCCGTAACCACTGTCGGCAATGTTGAATTGATGACGGTAACCCCAAGGTCCGCCCTGCGGTACTTCCGGTCCTTCATAATCCATATTCCGGCGACGAAGGTCTGCTTTGATAAACTGCGCTATTGGACTGTCTTTTACAAAAGTGGTAAGTACTTTTACGGGCAGTCCGAGATAGGAAGAAATACTTGCTACGTTGGTTTCAGCACTTGTAGCGTGCATTTCAAATAAATGACTGCTATGAACAGGCTGTCCGTTAACCGGAGTAATGCGTACCCCTATGCTTGTCGGAGTAATTAAAGCGTATTTTGAATTTTCTCTTAGTTTCATATTGTTGAAGCGTTTAATCGTTTAATTGTTGAATTGAGAACAAAGAACAAAGACGAAAGAATAAGGACAATTGTTTAGTGTTTAACTGTTTAACTGTTGAATTAAATGCTGAATGCATCAAATCCACCGTCTACGATGGCAATTGTGCCGGTTACAAATTTAGAAGCATCGCTCACTAAATAATGCAATGTTCCAAGCAGATCTTCGGGATTTCCGAAGCGGCGGAAGGGTGTGTGTGCAATAATCGTATTGCCACGGTCAGAATAACTGCCATCAGGATTAGTTAATAATGCACGGTTTTGTTCCGTAATGAAAAATCCGGGACAAATGGCGTTTACGCGGAAAGTCTCGCCAAACTTAATTGCCATTTCACCCGCCATATACTTGGTAAAATTGGATACCGCCGCCTTTGCTGCACCATAGCCTGCAACGCGGGTAAGCGGACGAATCGCCGAAGCTGAAGTGATGTTGATGATGTTCCCTTTTTTTGCCTCTACCATATACCTGGCAAAAACAACCGTCGGAACAACAGTACCCATCAGGTTCAAGTCGACAACTTTACGGAAATCATCCATTTTTAGATCGAAAATATTATTGTTCGGTCCAATGGTTGCACCGGGCATGTTTCCTCCGGCACCATTGATCAGTACATCGATTTTACCATATTTTGCTATAATATCTTCCGCATTTTGTTTCAAAACAGCTTCATTTGTAACATCGGTTACTAAAAACATAGCTTCTCCGCCGTTGGCTTTCACCTTTTTAATCAACTTATCACCTTTTTCCTTATTGCGTGCCATCACAGCCACTTTTGCTCCGTGTGCAGCCAAATATTCTACCATGCTTTCGCCAAGAACGCCTGTGCCACCGGTAATTACGATTACCTGGTCTTTGATGTCAAATAGTTTATACATATCTTTTTAATTTATAATTTAACAATTTTCAATTTACGATTGGCGGTGTCTCATAAGTGCCCAACTGCTGCACTTCGACTTTGCTCAGTAACCACGTTACTTTCGATGGTTGCTGAGCCTGTCGAAGCACGGGCTCAGTCACCGACGGTAGACACGAGGTCTGCTCCTTCGCCCTCAATCTCAGCACCTTGCATTTAGACACTTTTAAGACACCTTACAAATTTTGCTTGAACATTTACTTTTGAGACAGCCCCTACAAAGCTACAAATTTCACTTGCATACAATAGAATGAATTGCGAAAATAAAACTTCAGAAAACGCAAGTATAGACTACAAAGCAAATAAGCGTTTCAAGTGTCTTTCGTAGATGTTTTCCTCTACGCAACCGCCCACAATATCTTCGTATTTCACCAGCAAATCAGTGTATTCCTTACCCAATTCAGCTGCCACGGCATAAGCTACGTGTATTAACTGGCGGAAGTTGGAGTTATATTCCGGATGTTCAGGAATGTGACGAAGTGCATTTTGATATTGCTCGCTTGTCCAGGCATTCACTTCCTCTATGGTAGGCAATTTACTTCCGTCAATGTCGATTACATCTGCATAAGGTGCACAAAGCTCATCCTTTCTGTTCAATGAGTTGGCATAGATTTTTTTCGCTAGAGCCAATCCGTCACCGCCCGCTTTTGCAAGTCCTATAACTTCTTCGAGCCAGGTTGTACCTGCTGTTTTCAGGTGAAGACCTTTATCGTAGCGATTGATCACTTCAGCCATAATGGGATAAATAGAAAACTTATCACTACCGGAGTGAACGCTCAATTTCAGTTCTTCAGGCAAGCCAAATTCCTTAACCGCGAAATCAATCACCAGAACGTCTTCCTCAAATTCTTTGGCGAATTGCTTCAAATCTCCCACATAGTCAACTCCCTTGTTGAAGCGTCCGGTAAATTTCGGAGCTATGGTTTGTGCGGGAACTCCTTTGTCTGCCAACATTTTGAGTATGAAAAGCATTTCTACCGGAGTTTGCGGTTTTTCCACTTCATCCATAGAAACTTCAGTAATGAAATTTCCTGCACCTTTTTTATCCACCAAATATTGATAGATATCTGCTGCCTGTTGTGTGGCACTTAAAAATTTATGTGCAATGTCTTCCAACAGTTCTTTCGTTACTGAAATCGGCTTTTCAATGCCGGGGATGTGCAAATCACTCATATATTTTTTGCACGATGCAATAAACTTGTCGATATCTTTCTGTGCGCTCGGCTTGCCGATAAAGGAAGCTACATCAAGCGTAAAAAAGTCTGATACATCGATAAAACGATCTACCGTACTTAAGTTGATATGGTCGGCATCCACAAAATATGCCCCTTTATAACCCAATGCCTTTACTGCATCGTCGGCTTCTTTGCGTGTGTCAACCGGTTCTGAATAAACATAGGTATGTTCGCGATTTGATTTATTCCAAACGGGGTTAATCTCCAAACCGCTTTTGTTGGCTTTCATGATGGCACGTAATTGTGCTTTTCCCTGGTGTGAGAATCTGTCTCCCACGCCGATACTAAATTTTCCTAATTTCATGTTTTCCTATTTTTATAATTTTATTTTTTCCTGAATTCCTCTTCATTTTTTTTGACTCACCAGATGAGGTTGGTCGCTACCGAAACATATAAAAATCTGTGAGCTAATTAATTATCTTTTGTCTTTACTCTTTGTTCTTTGCTCTTTTTGTCTATTTATCTAAAATTGAAAGAAATTCTTCGCATTGAAATACGAAATATTAGCCACCATTTCGCCTAAGAATTTCATTTCCGACTTGGGCAAAAGACCTTTTTCCACATCTTCGCCAATCAGATTACACAAAATCCGGCGGAAATATTCATGACGAGGATAGGACAAGAAACTGCGGCTGTCGGTAAGCATTCCTACAAAACGACTCAGCAGTCCGAGATTGGAAAGAGAATTCATCTGTGCTTCCATGCCCGTTTTTTGGTCAAGGAACCACCAGCCTGAGCCAAATTGGATTTTCCCGGCTACGGAACCATCCTGGAAATTACCTATCATGGTAGCAATCAAATCATTGTCGCGAGGGTTCAAGTTGTAAATGATGGTTTTTGCCAGTTTATTATCATTGTCCAGGCTGTTGAGGAACTTGCTCATCGCCTTGGCTACTGTAAAGTCACCGATGCTGTCAAAGCCGGTGTCGGGACCCAACCTCCTGAACAAGCGGGAATTGTTGTTGCGGATAGCTCCGTAATGGAACTGCTGTGTCCAACCTTTTTCCCAATCCATCACGGCACCTTCGTAGAGCATTGCCGATTTGAATTTTAGGATTTCTTCTTTGGTAAGTTCTTTACCTCCGTAAACTTTATTGAAGATAGCGTCAATTTCTGCCTGTGTGTAATCTTCGGCATAAAATTCTTCTATTCCGTGATCCGACAACTTGCAGCCTATGCTTGCAAAGAAGTCGTGGCGCACACGCAGGGCTTGTATCAAATCAGCAAAATTGGAGATGGCAACGCCGGATACTTCACTTAGCTTTTCCACGTATTTTCTGTATTCAGCCGGACATTCCACCGCCATGGCTTTGTCAGGCCGCCAGGTCGGCAATACCTTGATCCCGAAGCCTTCATTTTTTAAAGCAATATGATGCTCAAGTGTGTCTACCGGGTCGTCTGTGGTACACACAACTTCCACATTGAATTTTTTCATCAATCCACGGGCTGAAAATTCCGGCGTGCGGAGCTTCTCGGTGCAAATATCATAAATCCTTTTTCCGGAAGCCGGATTAAGCAGCTCATCTACTCCAAAGGCACGCTTCAATTCCAGGTGTGTCCAGTGATACAAGGGATTTCGCATGGTGTAGGGTACTGTTTCCACCCACTTTTCATATTTTTCCCAATCGGAAGTGTCTTTCCCCGTACAATATTTTTCTTCAATGCCGTTGGTACGCATTGCCCGCCATTTGTAGTGGTCGCCTTCCAGCCAAATCTGCCCCAAATTATCAAATTGGTGGTCGTTGGCAATGTATTCGGGAATTAAATGACAGTGATAGTCGATGATGGGTTGTTTCTCTGAATAATTGTGATAGAGCTCTTTTGCAGCCTCATTTTGCAGCAAAAAATCGTCATGAATAAAACTGCTCATAATATTGTGTTTTATTGATTAATTTCTCTTTGATATTCAAAATTGTGCACGTGCACGAAATTACAAATAAAAACGGAATTGTAAAAGCAAATTGAAAAAATATTATTTAAAAAAATAAAACTGTCATACTATCGCGATTGACCTTGACTGGTGGTCCGGGTTCCGGGGTGCGTGGTCCGAGTTCCGGGGTGCGGGTTTCGGGGTCCGAGTTCCGGAGTGCGAGTTCCGAGTTCCGAGTTCCGAGGTGCGAGTTCCGGGTTCCGGGGTGCGGGTTCTGTGGTCAACACGATTTAGTTGTTATCGTCTCTTAACTTTGACCTCTACTTCTCCATTCAATCTGTTTAATTGTTCTTCAACACCTTTTAGGAATGATGCACGGTCTTTTGCCGAATCCCAATCCATTTCCCAGGAAGCCATAAAATAGTATTCAGCATAACCATTTTCAGCTTGTAAAATTACCAGGTGATTGATGGCATCTTCAGTCAATGCTTTCAACTGTTTTTTCTTATAGAAGATGGCAAATCCCAAATTATCATCATTCAGACTTTGTTTGCCGAAAGTGGCTATGTACGCCCATTTGCCCAAGTCTTCAGCAGATTTTATCAATTCCGTATTTTTGTTTTTGATAATTCCAGTGGTCAGATTATCTACATTTTTATCCGCAAAAAGTTCCATCCTCGATGCTTTGCTACCGGCATCAATAGAAATAAGTGATTTCAGGTTGAACTTATTCACATCCACATCCCACCCGAAATAAGTCGTATTTACTTGCGAACGAATTTTTCCGTCTGCCTGAATAAAACAAATCACGCTGTCCCGTTTCTCTACCCTGACTGCCTGTGTTCCGTCAAAGTAGCTTATAGAACCAATTCCAAGGGTTTTTCCTACTTTCATATTGTCCATTCCCCAATCTGCCATATTGTGGTAGTTGTCATAGCCGTCCACACCCACGGCAGGCAGGACAATACCCGGCGTTTTTTTGCCAAACGCATCAATCGCATTTCGCTGGTCTAAATAAAAACGATAGGCGACTTTGTCGCTTTCCCAACCCGGACCTTCATATTTGATATAATAAGCATGATCACGAAATGAACCGGGAACCTGCATGTAATTGGGCTTTACCCAGGAATATCCGCCTTCATAGCGATTGCCGTTGAATTGTCCACCGATTTTATGAGCCAATTCGGCATATGTCCTTTTGGGATATTGGTCGGCTGTGCCTTTTCGAATTTTGAAAGTTTCTGTAGAGTTGGCTTCTAATTTTGCTATTGGAAAAATAACTGATCCATTGCCCTTCAAATCGGCAACTATCTCAAGCGGTACAACCGTTCCATCATTTGAAACAACCACATAACTGCCAATCGAAATTTTCAATTTATTCAACGGGATTTCTGCCACATAATCCGTAATATCGTGATCAGACATATTTCTGATGGTGATGGTTTGGGCATTTCCGATAAACAATGGACAAGCAAACAACAGGAGTAATAAACGATAGATTTTCATTGTTTTGAAATATTTTATTTGTGTTATAAGTTTTAAAGCAACATACAGTTTTGTCTGTACTATCTTTATCTTACTCTAAACCAGTCTGTTTCTATTTGGGCGGGAACAGGAAACGCTATTACAAAACGTGCCCGAAAATCTCAGGCACGTTTTCCAATTTATTAACTAAAAGCCATAAACGAAACTATTTTACGCAGATTTTCATTGCGTCAGCTCCGGATTTCACAATGTATATTCCTTTTTGGTTGTTGTTCATTTCTATGTCTGTATGGGAAGCATGAACCAAGCGTCCTGCAATATCAAATACATGCAGAGCAACGCCATTAGGATTGCGGATGGTTTTTCCGTCGAAGGAAATGCCAAGTTCCTGTGTTTGCTTTACTGATGTAATTACAGACGACATAGCAGTCACGCCACCATCTCCGTTCGTTTTATTTGAGTAAATTCCAATCATGTAGTTGCTTGCACCGCTCAAATCAATATCAAAAGTTTCTCCGCTAGGGGCCGTAGAGGTAGGACTGAGTAATTCGGTCCCATTTGCAAAAACCTTGATGTTTCTGGCTACTGTTCCTGAAGTAAATGTCAGTTTAGAATAACTTCCGACGAAGAAATATATACGGGATTTTCCTTCAGAAATGCGTTTGTTGTCCGGGTCTTCTACGTCTTTTGAAAAGACCCATCCTTTTGTTGCATCAAAGGCATTTCCTGTTTTAATCCAGGTTTCAGTGCCGTCAAAAGTAACGGATGTGGATCCTGTAATGGGGGTAACAGGCTCTAAAGTCAATGCTAGTTCGCGGTCAACGTTGTCAGCTCCGGTTACCACCACTTTTGTTCCGTCTGCTGAAATAGCAACGGTTGCACCTGCAGAGGCTTGATAGCTTTGTATGGTCGGTTTTGCTTGGCCTGCCATATAGTAAGCTGTAACCGTTTCTCCTACAATAAATGCATTGAACGAGTTGGAGAAGATCAATTCGGTAAGCTCTTTACCTGCTGTTGCTTGTGTAGTTAAAGTAACAGCATAAGTTGTTGTGTCTGTGCCATGAATTGCCTTGTAGTTTACCGGACCACCGGAGAAATTTTGTGCACCTGTGGGAAGATAGCTCGTTGCAGTTCCACCAAGCACAATGTTAGGGGTAATATTTGTCAAGTCGGTACCGTAAATAAGTTCTGCGCTAATGGTTCCGGCAGCTTGATCAATCGTGGCAGGAATACCCGCTGCAGTAAAAGAAGAAATGATGGGAGAAGTTGCAGCAGTATAAACTTCTATTCTTGTAATTCTAGCAGTGTTACCGTTTGCTGCAGTCGCATCACAACCTTTATTACGTACAATTACTGCAAATGTAGTTCCAGTAGGTGTAGGATATGATCTTTGTTCTGCCGTAGTACCTGTAACACCAATAGTATCCATCAAGCAACTTGAAACGGTTGCATTTGCACTACCCATAGCTGTAGGGCTCGAGTGAAATCCAACATAAGGATTTGTGGTTCTCGTTGAGTTATTTGCACTATAAGTTAATTTAATTTCTGTAATCGGATTTGTAGAAGTAATTGTAATAGCATCGTTTGTTGTAGAATTAAGAACTAAGTTTGCGTTGGAATTGGCTAAATCAATATAACCATTGGCAATACCTTTTGTTCCAATTTGCTCAATTTTTACTCCATTAGCTTCTTTTATTATACTTGCTGTAGATCCATCAGCCCAGTCAGTTATAATTTCACTTTTATCCCAAACTAAGGTTTGTCCGTTTACGCTAAATACACCAAACAACAACAAAGTTGTTATCGCCAAAATTTTTGTAAAATACTTTTTCATGATGATAATAATTTTAAAAGTTTATAATTGGTTTTATTATTTGTTTTTTCTAAATAGAAAACATTTTCTTTTATTCAGATTCTGTTTATGGGCTTTTTCGTACTCTAAGCTTGCCATGATAAAGGGACCAAACACTTTCCCTTCCGTGTCGTTGTGGATGGCCACATCTTTACCACAGAGGTAATAGTCGGCATCGCCCTTGCGTGTGTTGCTAAGTCCTGCAGATTCACAACTTTGTATCAGCTTAATTTTTCCGTCGGGTTCTTCCACCACAAAATTCTCTATCAAGCCTTTGTATGCTTTGTCGGCTACAGGCTTGTAGGTATTTTTCTTCAAAATACCGAGCCTGATGCCTTTATAAAATGCATAAGTGAACATTGCCGATGCGGAGCTTTCCAGATAATTATTGATGTCGCAGGCAGTTCCTTTCATCGAGCCGTCATATTGTAAAAGCTGGTACCAGCAACCCGAATCATCCTGTCTTTCAACCAATCCACTTGCTACTTTGTTTGTATATTCTGCCAAACGCTTTCTGGCAGGATGGTCAGTGGGCATATACTCAAGCACGTCCACCAAAGCTGCAAAGAACCAACCGGTACCGCGCCCCCAAAACTCCATCGATTTTCCGGTCAGCGGATCTGCCCAGAAATCGGATGCTTTATTAAGCGGTTCAGCCGACCAAGCGTGGTAATTCAGCTTTTTCACAGGGTCCCAGGTATAGTGAAAAACAGTGTCGAACTGAAGTGCGATATCATCCCACGATTGTAAGTTATCTGCTTCTCCCAATTCTGCACCGAAATTACCCTGCCATTCAGCATAGAGTGCAGCTCCCATATAAAGTCCGTCGAGCCACATCTGGTTGACGTATTGTTTTTTGTGCCAAAAACCGCCGGCTCCCGGCAGCGGCGCCTGGATGCGCGTATGCTCGTATTTTAATTTATTACGGCAAGTTGTAGCATCCGCTTTGTATTTCAATGCTTTTGCCGTATCCATCGCTCCACGGTACAGTTCAAAAAATATTTTCGCGGCGTTCAGGTCGTCAATATTACTTTCGCCAAGCTTCATCACAATATTGTCGGCGTAATGCTGTATGCCCGTAAAATAATAGCGACTCCACGATTCATCCCGGTACTGCTCCCAGGCTTTCAAAATAGCTTTACCCACCAGTCCCGGCACATAATCCCACGTAGCTGTACTTGCACTGTTGTACGGAGTCAAAAACCGCTCTGTTTTTGCCTTGTTCCTAAAGTCGCCCATCCTCGAATCAATGATCCATTTGGAATATAAAGAATCGGCTCTGAAAGGAGCAGCACAAACGAATGTTACAAACATCGCCGGTGCCAACAGAAGAAGTAGTTTTACTCGGGACATATAGGGTTTCTTGCAAATTTGCAGTTGGTTGATTATAATTCTTATTATATAATCCTTTTATAATCTTTGTCTTATAATTGGTTTTCAGAGTTTTACCTAAATGTTTTTCAAATATCAAATGGATTAATTCGCTGAAACATAGATTTGTGTACGTGCACAAATGTAATGCTTTATTGTTTAATTGACAAAATTTTGTTACTTAAATAATGTTAATTGGTGGGGTTTTTAATTTTGGTGGCTTAAGTCTCTTCTTATCATTTTTGGTTTGAATCAAAAAGCGAATGTTTTCAGATCTATCTTTATTTTTTTGTCTTGACACAAAAAAATACTCAGCTTTTCATTTACACAAAATACTGGGTAGTACCGGATAATCCCTTATTTCTCTAGCTTATCAATTACTTGCTTTCTTACAACTTGATACGCCTGCTGCATATCAAATGTTTCATCCGGATGGAGTAAGTTACTTATATCTCCTAAAAATTCCGGATCATCCATTTTGTTTTCAATATTTTGAATAAACTGCTTGTAAGTAGGGGCTTTTGCAACCGAAAAATTTATATAACGGTTATAACATCGAATCAAAAGCTCTGTGTCAATATACTTGTTGGTAATCGCCTTATATAAATCGAACAAATCTCTTCCTTTTTTACGTTGATACAAGGCTCGAAGTTTTGTTCCCAACAATTCTTCCAAGTGATAAGTGACTAGTTCACAACTTCCCGAAAACCAGCTATTTTCTATAGAAAAGGGCATCTTAACTAAACCAAGTTCATTGAAATGTTCAAAGCAATTTATTTCAATTTTCAAACGTATGGGAACAACAGGTGGTATTTCACTTTCCATACGAAATATCATCGTATTGTTATAACGTTTCTGCTTAACAACTTTTCCGGGCAAGAAATCCAATACTTCTCCCAAACGCATAAGTATGGGTTTAATAGGTCCGGAATTTATTTGCACCAGATCAATGTCTTCTGAATAGCGACTTTGAGGGGTCAGATACAGCTTGTGAAGCGCAGTTCCGCCACGAAATGCTAATTGAGTTGATAGAAAATTGTCACTGAAAATAGCCACCAATGCACGGCAAATTATCAAATCCTGCTCTACCTGTTCATTGCTATTCCAAGGAGCTTTCGCTCGCCACTGAACTATTGCTGCTCTGTTTACCATATATCGTCTGTTTCTATTTTCGAGTTAATGTTAATTTTCCAACGACTATCCCGCAAGACATTTTCTTTTTTTGAGCGAGTGCTTAAAGCTATGTAGTTCAATCTTTTTCCGAAAGCGAGCAGTTTTTCATACAAGACATCCGCTTGTTCCTTTTGCTCTAAAATATTCTCCAAGATATATCCAAGCCGTTGAACGGCAGACACAGACGTAAATCCGAGCAATTCATCGTTTACTTTAGAAAAATCGCAGTGCTCACAAAGTTCATCTAATACAGTAGCCACACGTGAAAGCCCACCAACGGTATTTTCATATTGTACCAAATCTATTGCAGTCAGTTCCGGGTTAGAAAAACGGATAGTGCCGGTTTCCGAGTTTTTTTTCATTAAAAACTCTTCAGGAATATCTTTCCTAAACACCCAACTCAATATCTTGTTCTTAGCTTTGGAAACATTTGTTGATGGTAAAATGGTGGTTACAAAAAAACGCTGGGAACGTTGATGTGCTGCTCCGAAAAACTCAGCCGCACTAAGCAAACTGACATAATAAGGCTTACCTATGTATTCCATTAATTGATCTATATAATAAGTAGGCGGAACAACTCCTTTCGCCGCGTAATGTGGGGGCATTATCACATAAAACCCTTTGTAAACGGAAACAATTCTGTTTTTTGCTGTGAGACGTTGAAGAGAATTCTTCAGATTTTGTTCCGAAATATCAGGAAATTTATTCCGTGCCATTTCAACAGAAAAAGTGTTTATTCCGTTTATTTCTAAGCTTTTAATCCATTCTGTTAAATTATTTGCTTTCATAATTATGCTAAATTTTATGCAAAGGTAATCAAAAATAGATTACCTTTGCTATGTTTTTAGCAAAATAGATTAATTTTTCATCAAAATAATCCCTGTTCATTTTTTAATGTGTTCACAGGGTTGAAATGACCCCATACCCCGCACCGCGGAACTCGGAACACGCACCGCGGAACTCGTACCCCCAACACCTCGGAGCATCCTATTTAAGAACAAATTTTTGATTAGCCTTTCTGCCATCCTTCCCTTCAATTTGAACAATGTAAATACCTTTGTTCAAACGATTGGTTTCAACAACCTGGGATAGGGTAGACTGTGCAAGCACATTTCCTGACAAGGAATACACGGTTAATTTGGCAATGTCGCCATAAACAATCAAGGCCGTTTCTGTTTGATACATCGGATAGACTGCTTTTTCAGCCTCCATGCTTTTTATACCTGTATTGCCTTCAGGAACATCGTAAGTTTTGACAAAGAAATCGTACATGCGGATTCCGCCTGTGGTAGCCGTGTTGACAAATTTTACAGTTACCGGCTTTTTGACAGGCTCTATACCCATGGCATCCATCATATCCCAATTAAGCATGGTTTGCTTGCTCAATGATGATGAAGTCCAGGTTTTTGTAACACCATCAATTGTATAATCAATCCTTAATGTACGCGTTCCGGTAAAGTGAATGTTGGCTTTCATTTCAACCAGGCTTGGCAAGTTCCATGTAATGCTTCCTCCATTGCGTTCCACATTGATAGCACCTTTGGTGCATCCTGCCGGGACGGAGGCGTCTTTTGGCTCAACAAAATCCGGATCCCAAACTGTGGGATTGGACTCACTTGTTCCGGTAGCAAATGTTATCACATTTCCTTGTAAATCTTCCGGTCTGTTTTCGTATGCATCCTGAATGGGATACCAATCACCTGTCAGAATTTTTGTGGGCAGTACACGTGTAATATTTCCATTGATGGTAACGCCGGAGCCTTCCATGCCGCCTATGGTGCTGATTGTATATGAGCCGTCGGCAGTTGGAATACCGGAGATGGTCAATGTTTTGGCAGCCTCATCTTTTACAGCCGAAATGCCGGCGGGCAAACTTGTGAAGCTAACATCCGAAGCACCGCCACCCCAGGTGAATACGGTTGTTTCTATTGCGTTGTTGAAAAATACTTCCTGAACGGCACTGCCGCTTGTAACCGTGAGTTCAGCAGGAGCAACCTCAGATATGGTGATGTCGCCTGTCAATATTATTGAATTTTCGCCTCCTACATTTGTTGTTGTATAGGTGCCGTTTTCAGTCGGGATGCCTGAAATAGTAACTGTTTTTGCCGATGCGTCTTTTTCCGCTGTTAATCCGGCGGGAAGATTGGAGACCGTAACGTCCGTAGCGGCACCGCCCCATTTGTAAACGGTAGTGATGATAGCGGTGCCTTGATAAACATATTGATCGGCTTTTCCTGAAATCAGCGTAAGGACGGCTATAGTAGGATCGCCTGTTTCAAACGCTCCCATATCGGCTCTTCCATCATTGTATAAAATAGAAATCGGGGGCAAGGTCAATCCACCGGGACTGTGTGCCTGCGGTACGAAGTTTTCAATATTTTGTCCGGCATTGATAAACTTGCTGCCTTCCTTCAATTTCGCAAAGTCATTGTCGGGCAAGCTCCCGTCTGCCTGTCTTTCAGCCAGGAATAAATCTTTTGACAAACTTTTGAATTCTGCAGAATGATCTTGTGCCCATTTATTTACACCGTCTACCTTATTTCCATCCTTATAAGGATCGCAGCCGTCAAAGGTAGTCCAACTATTGAATTCAGTGTCGGGAACCTGTGATCCTTCTTTGTTTTCTGAAAGGAATTCGTGATTGCGAACTGTAGGTTTGAAGCCAATGTTATTTCTCATGTACATGGTTCCGTACTGGAATATAGAAGGGAAACGATAATTGTATTCATTTCCCCAGGCCACGTTATTGAAAAGGTACATAGCCTCGTAGGCATTATTTTGATCAAAACCTTTGTGAAGGCAGTCAAATGTAATGTTGTTCATGATCACATGTGCACCAACCGATTGCGCAAATGCTGCTCCTCCGGAAGACCCGCCGCCTCCCAGCTTGAAGCCGTTTCCATTGCCTGCATCTGCACCATCGGGAGTTCTTCCGGCATTCCAGCTCCAGCAATTTGCAATTACGATTGGATGGTAAACCATGTATAAGTCCCAGTTGTCGTCGGAATTGGTCCATGCGCGACATCCGTGAAATTCCGTACCGGGTCCCGGGAATAACTTTGCCGCAAAGCCGTCAGCATCACCGCCGTCATCGGAGCCATTGAAAGATTTGCTGTCGTAATTGTGCCAGGAGTCACAATTGATCACGATATTGTGTTTTGCATAAGAATAATCGGGATTGTATTGCGGAGAACCTGAAATCGGAAATGATTTGGTTTCTTCTATTGCGAAATCTTTGTACATACCGATTTGGAGTCCGGTGTCATTGTTTCCGTAGAATTTACAATTTTCCACAATATTGTAACTTCCCTCTAATTTCATCCCATTGTCTTTGGCATTGCAGAGTTCCAGGTTCTTAAAATGCCAATAATCGCCGAAATGGTTGACATAGATACAGCGTGCCTGCTTAAATTCGTTCACATTATTTGTGACGATATTTGAGCCGTCAATAATAGCACGCTCGCCCGGATATCCGAAAAGACAAATGCGTGCATCAGCCGTTCCGGCTCTATCAATGATTATCCGTTTGGTGAGCATGTATGTGCCGCCGCGGATATAAATGATATCACCGGGAGCCGCTTCATCAATTGCTTTCTGGATGCTGAGATAGGGTGCGGTTTCTGTTCCGGGGTTGGTGTCGGAACCTGTAACTGCCACATACATGGTACGTGAAAATCCAAATTGAATTCCCAGCAATAATAAGATGGAAAGTAAGAGATTTTTTTTCATTTTTTTGAGATTGTTTTCGACACCACACCGCTGCTTGTTGTCACTCTGATGATATAGTTGCCATTTGCAAATGGACTGAAATCGACGGCAGAAACATTATCCTTCACTGTCTTCAGTATTTGACCAGACATAGAGTAAATTTCAACTTTTTGTATTTTTGAATCAGAAGCGATGTACAATTTATCACCAACCGGATTCGGATACAAATCTACACGGGCAAAGTCAGCTTTGTGTGCGTTATTTGTCGCAATGTCGTCATAAACCGTACTCATATAGAACAAGTTCATTGTTTCATCTTTGGTAACGGTGTGAGTACCCGGATTTAAACTCAAAGTTACAATGCCATTTCCATCAGAAGTATGTGAAGTTCCGTCAACTTTAACTCTCTTTCCACTTTCAATAAAGACAAGCGTTAAAGTAGCTTTTTCTGTTGTTGTGAAACTTACGCTGGTTGAAGACTCCATTTTCAGGCATTGGGTCAGAGTCAGTCCATTGTAGGTAACCGTTCCTTTGCCGGTTGATAAATTTCCGGTAATGGAGTAGAACGAACTATTTATACCATCAGTTGTAAAGTTATGGATCATTTCTCCTTCGGAGGTACCACCGCCTTCGGCAAGCGTAATGGTTCCGGATAAAGAAACGGGCGTACCATTAGCTCCCGAAGTAGTAACTGTGTAAGAAACCGTAGCTGTGGGAGTTCCGGAGATGGTTATGGTTTTAGCCGTGCTGTTTTTTGCTACTTGAATACCCGAAGCCGGCAATCCGCTCACGCTTGCATCAGTAGCATCACCACTCCAGGTAAACACAATCGCCTCAATAGCTTGTCCTTCAGACACGGTTTGATTTCTATTAGCTGTAGAACTTAAGATTTGTGTATTTCCGACAGAACTGCTTTCGCCTTGAATGGTTACTAAATCAGTTGTGTAATTGGTTAAAGCCGATTTCAATGCAGTGTTTACATCATAGGAAGTATCATCCACTGCATTGTTGAACGTCCATTGAAAATCCCCACCTTGAACACGTCCCGAATATTGCATCACCTTGTCTTTCGCATCATTGGGAGAGTCAATCACAAGATTTTTCACATAAAAAGCGGCATCCGTATCGAAATTATTGTAGGTATTACCTCCTTTTTTTGATTTAACGGCACTGCCTACAATCTCGCCTCGGGAAGAAGCCACACAAGCATCAAATTCAACCGGGTATTGCACAGCATCATAAGCTACAAAGCGTGCTTGTCCGCTCATCACATTGTTGTACGCTTTAATAATTCCTCCATCTTCACTGGAAAAAGTTCCCGTACCACCGGTAATGTCCGAGCCTTGCATGGAAATCAACATCGGGTATTTACAGTTTCTGAAAACATTTCCCTCTACAAAAATTGAAGAGCCCATAGTTGCGCCGACTCCGTATTTCGACACCCCATCGTAGTAATTGTTGTAAACGTGGGTCGAAAAGAAACGAACACGGGGATGACGTGAGTCGGAATGGTCGTACCAATTGTGGTGATAAGTAGCGTAATAATCTGCTGTTGTACCTTCACCCAGGCCGAGCAGATTGCTTTTGCCTGTATCCCAAAAATGATTGTATGATATGGTTAGATATTTCGAGCGTTTTGCATCCAAAGCACCGTCGCCTTTGGCCTGGTCGCCGTCGCTTCCAGCATGCCCGTAAAATAAATCGCAGTTGTGTACCCAGATGTACGAGTTATCTTGTTGAAGTCCGATATTATCTCCCTCGTCGCTGTCGCAATTCATAAATCCAAGATTACGAACTTCAATATTGGTTGCATTTTTTATCCGAAGTCCCCAGCCATCGGCAACGGCATCATTTCCTACACCTTCAAAAGTGATGTAGCTTGAAGCATTTTCCTTGTTTTCAATGACAATATCACCGGCAAGCATATATTCCAAGTCAGTAATTTGCCCAATCAATCTTACAATTAAAGGTCTGGTATCATTTCCTTTTTTGAAACCGTCAAGAATAGTTTGCAGTCCGACACAAGGATTTGCGTTAGCACCGGTTACATTCATCGACACCGTATTTTTGTTGTTTTCGGTAATGTAAAGAATGACGGCGCCATCCTTAGGAGTTCCGTCTGCTTTGTATGCTCCGGGAACACGCCCGCCGTGAAATGCAAATCCTGTTCTGTCATGCGATGTTACGGTAAGCGTTGAAGTCTGACTTGCACTTCCTTCCACTCCTGAAATTACGGGTGCAACCTTAACCGTATATCCTCCGGCTTTCAGACCTAAAATATCGGCACGAAAATAAGTTCCATAACTGCGGATAAGCTGATCGTCAATCTTTTGATTAACAACACCGTTTCCGCTGTAATATACATTATAGCTTTCTGCGCTTGCCACAGGTTCCCATTCCACAAAGACGCTTTCCAGCCAGCCGGAAGATTCTGTGATGGTAACCGATTGTGCGTTTGTTTGCAGTACTGAAACTGTGCAGAGAATGAATAGGAGAATTACGGTTTTTTTCATGAGATTGATCTTATTTTTTGGCTCACCTGGCAAGGTCGGTCTGTATCCTGCAACTCCTCAACTCTGTTACCACGGAACCCGGAACTCGCACCCCGTACCCCGTACCTCGGAACTCGGAACTCGCACCCCGGACCCCGCACCTCGGAACCCGGAACCCGGAACTCGCACCCCGTACCTCGGAACCCGTACCTATTATCTATTTCTTCTGATATATGTCTTAAAAGAAGCAGATGTACCGTCTTCGTAGGTTACCTTTCTGATTACCAGTCCACCTTGTGAGCTATCCGGCATTTCACAACCCAAAATATCAAAGTATCTCTCGCTGATGATGGTTTTGTTGGCGTTAACAGTGTTTACAGAAGAAGATAAATTTGATGCGGAGAATGAATAATAATTAATACCGCCCGATTGTGAATAGAAATAGAGTGAAGTTGGTCCTCCTTCATATTCGTAGGTAAATCCATATAGAGCATCTCCCTTTATATCGGTAATTTCGTGAGATACAGTTTCATCAGTATTCACTATTATCAGTGTCCGAGCATCAGTTTTATTGGATGACATCATAGCAATATTAATTGTGCTATTCCCTGCTACATCAATTTTGAGATACCTTGTTGTTGGTATTTTTGAATCTTCTTTCGGTGATCCGCCGCCACCCGTTTTCAATCTGTGTGTGTAACTAATGCCGTCTAAACTTTTATTGTTTGCATCAAGAGAGAAAGTTTTCTCTCCGTCAGTACCTATAGTCAAGCCGTCAATAACTTGAGTTGTGGTAAAGTCAATTGTTGTACCTTCTCCAAACGGAGCTTCGCTGAAGTTCCAAGTTTTTGTTGTTTGTGCAAATCCATTCAGTGAAATTGCAACCAAAGCTAAAAGTAAAATTTTCTTCATAATTCTAATTTTTTAATTATTAATAAAATAGTTGGTTTTTAGTGTTTCTTGCGAGCAAAAGTAATAATTAAATGCAAACGGCACTAATATTTTAAGATTTTTTTGTGTTCGTGCACAGCCCGAGTGGTTAACGGGTTACAATCCAAACAAAAAAATTTTATTGAGTGTAAATATTAATGTGTTCTGCATTTTTATCTAATTACTTATCTAATCATAATTTTTTCCGTTTTTGCTCCTTGCTGTGAAACAGCACGTGCAATCCAAATCCCGTTATCCAGGTTGAAAGATTCATTTCCTTTGATTCTTTTGGATAAAAAAAGCTTACCGTCCAACCTGAATATTTCCACAAGAGAATCTAACTTTACATTGGATACTACCAGTTTATTATCTATGGTGTAAAAAACAACATCCGATTGTGACAGTTTTGTAGTTCCGGTGGCTTCGTCTTTCGACTTCAGTGCAGGTATCGGGTCCCAGTTGTCATTGCCTTTGGTGAAGTTAAAAGTATTTATTGCTGTTCCGTCATTCAGCGTCGGTTCTGTAAGCAGATGCGACCAGGTAGCCCGGCTCGACTGGTTGTTTTCACCTGATTTTTCAATGGTGCCGTATTCATACACTTTGTCTGATTCGCCTCCCAGTGTGTTATTCCAACCGATAGGGAGAATCAGCGATTTGCCGTTGTGGCCTGGATTATTGGTAGCGTTAATGGTGGTATTGTAAAACACTACTTCGCTGGTTGCTGCCCGCCAGGGACGACCAAAATATCCCGGTTTTGAAAGGAAAGCAGATGCCGTTTCAACACCCGGAAGAGCTGATGTAATTGTGTTTTCAAAAAATAAGAAACCGCGGGACGACTGCTGTTGTGCGGCAGTGATGTATGACACATCCGTGCTTGCTTCACTTGTGTTCATCGCCAATTCAGTTTGATAAGCCACCAAGGTCATTCCGCCAAAAATATAATCGGTAGCCCCCATCAAAGAACCTTTGTAAACAACCACGCGAGCACCTTCATCACCGTAAAATGAATCTTGTCGTCCAATGATCCGGCAATTGTAGAGTACTGATTTATCACCGCTTTTGGTGTAAGCTATGGCTGCTGCCCGCTCAACAAAGCTTTTATTCTGAACACCCGTGTTTCCTATATCAGTCGGGCGGGTTCCTTTACCACCCGAATCCCACTCAACCACCACATCTTCCGATTCTTTTTTGGAAATGTATTGGTTGAAAGAGTTTTCAAAAATAATATTCTCTGCATAAAAACCAGGAGCAGAAACAACTACCGTGGCATTCCAATATGAGCCGTTAGTAGTACCGCTTCCGGTATTGGCATATTCTGTATAGCCATTTTCCTTATTCACCCGAAGCACGTCGGCATCCCACTTTTGATTGTTTTTCATGCTGAAATAATTGTAACCGTGTCCGTAGTAACTTGTAATTCTCACGGCATTGGGTGAAATATCAACTCCTTTGTTGCTAAGTGCAATGTCAGGATTTTCAGCAGCATTGATCAATGCGATATTGGGAACATCAATCACCAGCATTTCCTCGTAATTTCCCGGTTCAATCCAAATTTTGATGGTGTCGTTGTCCGGTCTTTCCATGCTTCTTATTGCCTGAAGGGCTTCATTGACAGACTGATATTCCTTGTCTTGTCCAACAAAAACCTCTGCTGAATAGGGTACAATCATAGCAGTACGAACTTCGGTGATATAAGTTGTACCTGAAAGATTTTTGATGGTCATATATCCGTTTGAAGTACCTTGATAAACAAATTCTTTGGTTTCAAGTTGACTGGTACTTCCACTTGAAGTAGAGACAGGATCGCCATCATCTACGCAAAAATTAGCTGAATAGTAGTAATTTATAATCATTTTTTCTCCGGGCATCAAAGGCACTTTTGCGGTGTCTGCATTTTTCAAAACAAGGTGCCCTTTTCCTTGCTCATTGTACGGTGCACCTGAAAAAATCATTCCTTTGTAAGCAGTAGTTGAAGCAGTTATCTGTTTGTCTTCAAATGACCAAATATTGACAGGAATCAGGTAAATGTCTTTTGCAACGGCTTCTCCGTCCACCTTCACATTGGAAGTCAGTCCCAATTGCAAGGGGTGTTCATCCAGTCCGTCAATTTCCAGCGAATAAACACCATCTCGCAGTATAATATTGTCTATGTCTGCAAACTCATAAGCGTACTCAGGTTCATCAAGATTGGTGAAAACGGGTTTAATCAAGGATACAATTTCCGGAGTTTCGCTGAGGTTGAGTGTGACTTTATAAGTTGGTTTTGCCTCGAAATTAATATTCAAAGTACTATCAGCATCTATTGAAATTGAGTCATTTAAAATAAAATAGTCATTTATACCCGCAGCAGAAATTACATAGTTCATTCCTGATTCCAAGGCTACAGAATAAGCGCCTGAAACGGTGTTTATTTCAGCATCCGGAGTATATTCAGAAGCAACAGCGGGAGTGAATATCAGTGTTAATTTAGACAATAGATCAGCCGGCAATCCAAGTAATTCACCACTTAGTGTTTTCAAAAGCACTTTTCCTATTTTCGGATTATATGTAGTGTTTTCTGTAACTTGAACTTGCGTATCACTAGTGATAATATAACTATTGGCGTTATCCAAACTTACATTATAAGTATATCCGGCAGGGACTTGTACCGAATAATTGTGCGTTTCATCAGGAGTGGCAGTCCACACTTTCCCGGCCTCATTGGTAAAAACAAGAGTATACCCGGCAGGAATATCTGTCGCTTTGGACACATCCACCGTTCCGCTTACAGTAGCATAAGTTGCAGGTTTTCTATATATTCTGTAATAAAAAGGTTTGTCAACCGAATCGTAAATTTTATAGGATCCTGTTTTTTGGGCTACAAAAGTGTATTCATCAACAGTTTTAGTAAGATCATGAACATCTTTCTGTCCCGTCTCTCCGGTAAGTTCAAAAGTCATTTTCCCAGTACCGTTCTGTGATTTGGCGAGGATAGTTACTTCATCATCTTCATTCAGGTTGAGGGTAAAAAACCGGTTTAGATTTCCGCCTGAATTTACATAAAGATAGCCTCTTAATGTTTGCGAACCCCACGAAACGGGTACCGCATTTGAGTCGTAGCGTGTCAGGTCGGTATTGGATGTTCTCAGTCTGTCGCTTGTTGAGGAATTGCTTGTCCAGGACAGAATGCCCACTGTAAATGAACTTGGTAAGGTGTTCCCCGCAGAACCCGGTGTAACTGATGAAGGATACCAGGCATTAATCGTGGCAACATCAAGCATGTTGTTGTAGGTCGCTTCATCCAGTTGGTCTGCACCAAAATCCCATACATCGGTTTTGGTTTGTGCACAAATGCAGTTATTTGAAAAGGATAAGTTCAGAATAAGAGCCAAAAACGGAAGAAAGTAGCGTGTTTTCATAATGTTTAAATTTTTATTTTATAATAAACGGAATTTTTATTGGAATAGCTGTGATTTTATTAAGCAGTTTTTAGATAAATTTTCAAATAAGTAAGGACTTGCTTCGAAACAGGTTGATTTTTATCTCACAAATTTCACATTCTCTTTACTTCCATCTTTCAAAACAATGCGGGCTATATAAACTCCTTTATTCAAGTCTGTAATTTGAATTGAAGAAACAAGATGCTGTAACTTCAACAGCTGTCCATTGACATTGTAAATCTCTATAGATTGTGCATCGGCAATAATTTCGTCGCGTGTGATGATAACTTGTGAAGTTCTGTCATCTTTAACTGTCTTAACCGACATGGCAATTTTTTGACGAATGCATAAGTTAGGTATACTGAATTGCGAGTAGGTAGTTCCGTCGCTTCCAAAGCTTTGGATTCTTAACTGTGCGTTTTCTGCATTGTTCAAATCTAAAAACACAGGTTCACAAGAGCCGTTTTTTAAGTTATAAGTATTTCCGTAAGGCTCTTCATCAAGAGTAAGGTGAACGAACCGGGTACCGTTTGATGCAAAATTAGCTGATATAACAGTATTGGCAGGTAGCGTAAAAGTTATGTCACTCGTACGCCAGGCAAAATTATTATTCGAGAAACAACCGTCTGTTTTACCTGTTCTGTCTTCAGTACCCAAAGCTCCATCTGTAATCAAATTGCTTAGTTCTTCAGGCAATACAACCGGAATTTCTGTGGGTACGTCCCCGCAGAATAAATCTATATACTCGCTTACCGGGGGTGCTTCATAACCTTGTCCTTCTGTGATATGGGCTACCAGGTCATTCAGATAAACTTCCAAATAAGTATAACCCAGGTCATTCATATCTGTAGCCGATTTCCCGGGGAACTTATCATCCAACCATCCATCGGGAATTCCGTCATTATCAGAGTCGGTTGGTGCTTCCAAAGAGTTGTAAGTAGGAAATCCACCTGCATCAGCTTGCGTGTCAATGAGCCCGCCGGTGCTCCCGTTTGAGCCGACTGCCGTCGCTATTCCAAGCCTGGTTTCATTCACATATCTCCTATCCAGCGTATCACGAGCAAGTGAAGCGCCGCTGTAAAGCAATACTTTCTCAAAAGCCTCTTCGGCAGTATGGGTGTTTATCGGATTATCAACGGAAAATTCTGTTTCCGATTTCAGGTCATTGAGCGTAGTACCTGCCGGAAATGAGCCTCCCATAGAGACACCTGCCCAATTATTATTGGTGATGTTTGCGTTTCCATGCATCACATTCCCGCTCATATAAAATTGACCGTAAACGCCGTTGTTGCTGTATGGTTGAAGAAACCTGCGTTTTGAGCTTGAGCTGGATGCAGGACCGGGTTTATAATAATTATTTACAATATTATAGCTTCCGCCTTCTGCTCCGTAGGCATTGTTGCCACCCCAATTATACACCACATTATTTCTGTAATCAACCATTTCGAGTTCAGGTTTTCCGGAATATCTGCTTCCGTTAAAACGGGGTGTCCGGCTTTCGTGGCTGAAAAGCAAGTTGTGATGAAACGATGCATTTTGTCCTCCCCAAATGCCTCCGTAGCCGTGGGTTCCTTTGCCGTGAACAGAAGCACGGAGACTTTCGGCAATGATGCACCACTGCATGGTAAAGTTTTTATTGTCGTAAAAAGAAGAAGCTTCATCTACGCTCCAACTCATGGTGCAATGGTCGAGTATAATGTTACTTCTGTCCTTTCCCCACAATGCATCTCCACCATCCCAATTATAGGTGGGATTTAACGGCACAGCCTCATCACCCATTCTAAACCGCATATATCGAATGATAACGTTATCGGTTGCGATAATAACCGGAAAGTTTTTTACGGTAATGCCATCGCCTGGTGCAGTTTGACCGGCAATGGTAAGATTGCCGTTTCTGATCCTTAAATCGGATGTCAATTCTATGATGCCCGAAACTTTAAAAAGGATTGTTCTTGGATAGTTTTGAGTAGCTGCCCAACGCAAAGTTCCCTCTGTACCATCATCCGTCAACTTGGTTACGTATAAAACTGTACCTCCGCGACCGCCCGTGGTGTACATTCCACCACCTTCAGCGCCCGGGAATGCAGGAGTTTGTGCATAAAGCAAACCTGATAAAGCAGAAACAGCGAAAGCCATCAATATTAAGCTTGTTTTTTTCATTGATCTTAGTTTTGTTATGTTGTTAAATCGGTATGTCTTATCCTTCTTTTCTTACGGAAGAAAGGCTTCGGATTTTTATTTTATTTCGGCTTTTTCTACCTCACTAGCCATATCTACCACGCCGGCATCAAATCCGGGTAAATGAATATTTTTGGTCTTTTTTCCTTCTATCCAAATTGCTTTTTGAGATTTGTTTTCGTCAAAATAAAGCTTTTCTGCCTTGAAGTTTTTCACATTGTTCAATTTGAATGCAGCTCCTTTTTCAGGGATAATTGTTACATTTTCAAAAACAATATTTTTTGATTCTGAAAGCTCGGCACCAATCTGAGAGGTGATAAAGGCATTTTTCAACCGGATATTTTCAATGTTCATTTCGGGCAATCCGTTAAACAATAATGCCCTGCGTGCGTTTCGGGAAACAATATTTTCTACAAAAATATTTCTGAATACAGGAGTCGTTTCATCTACCGGTGGAAGAACTTCTTCTACAGGCGTTACATCACCGTCGGCAAGTGATTCCGAAGCTGATTTGCCACCGTAATAAAGGTCGAAAAGGAATGATTCTGTGACAATATTAAACATATAAATATCCGAAATGTAGATATTCTCTACAACGCCTCCACGTCCGCGTGTACTTTTGAAGCGAAGACCTACGTCTGTTCCGAGAAACTGACAGTTAGATACTTTGATGTTTTTCACTCCGCCCGACATTTCGCTACCCACGATAAAACCGCCGTGTCCGTGAAACACTTTGCAATTATCCACTATCAGATTAACTGTGGGTCTTGCCCTTCTGCGTCCGTCTTCATCCTTTCCCGACTTGATGCAAATTGCATCATCACCTACATCAAAAGTGCTGTTGACAATGATAGAATTTACACAAGATTCCAGGTCGATGCCGTCTCCATTTTGCGAATAACTTGGGTTTTTTACATAAATCCCATCTACAATCACATTCTCGCACATCAGTGGATGGATATTCCAAGCCGGTGAATTTTCAAACAGCACACCTTGAAGTAAAACATTTTTACACTCAATAAAACTTATCATTACCGGACGTAAAAAATCACGTATTTCCTGCCATTCAGCCTCGCTCATATCTTTTCTTGGCACGTTCATATCGCTGATTTCAAATCCTTTGAGTGAACCCTCAGAAGGGAACCAATAATTATTTTTCCTAAGAACGCCACCGGATGCTACTTTTTGCTTCCACATTTTTTCGGTTACTTTCTCTTTTTTCAACGGACGCCACGCATCACCCGAACCATCGATGGAGCCACAGCCGGTAATGGCAATATTTTCAAGATTTCTACCTGAAATGGGGGATTGGCATCTGCGTGTGTCCAGGCCTTCAAACACCGTTTCTACAATCGGATAAAGATCAAAATCGGGCGAAAACAATATCAATGCACCTTTTTCCAGGTGTAAGTTAATATTGGAGCGGAAAACAATTGGTCCGGTAAACCAAACACCTTTCGGAACGATCAGTTTACCTCCGCCCTTGTCAGCCAGGGCTTGCATAGCCTTTTCAAAAGCTTCGGTGTTCAGGGTAATACCATCAGGCACACCTCCCATATCCGCCAAATTGACCTCATTGTCGGGGAAAACAGGTGCTTTTATTTTTGGCATTTCAAAGGGCAGATCCTTGTACAAATGCCCGTAAGGATACTCATTCAGTGTTTTTTGTGCTGCACAAGCCGTGATTAAAAATGCGGCGAAAAGGATAGATGTGGTTTTTAAAAAATTCATTTCAGTATATGAGTTTGTGATTTTGAATTGAAAATACACAGTTTACAATACACCTAAAATATTGTAAACTGTGTTAGTTTATTAATTGTCATTCATAACACTACAACCAGCGTGGGTCACCAATAGCATCATCAATAATTTCCTGATTAGAAACTTTGAAATTACCCGATGTCGGATCTGCATATCCCGGGTCTAAGTTTTTGGCTGAATCATCGTAGATCTTTGCCACCTCGGAACCTCCGGTAAATAATGCAGGTGCATTGAAGTAGTTGTTGTTCTCGAAAGTTGGATCCGGTGTTGTACTTTGATTTGAGAAGTTTCCAACCGTATTGGTAACGATATTGTTTTTGAAATTGATCGTTCCCCCGGAAACTCTCACATACAGAATACGCCTTGCAGCATCATTTGCAATTCCATCCAAAGTATTGTTTTCAATATTGATCACAGGTGCAATTGCGGGGAATGCTGCAGAAGTATCATCATATCTTACAAAATCCCGGGCCAATGCACTCTTGTAAACTGTACTGTTGGAAAGCGTAAACGTCTTGATGGCTCCTTTTCTGTTATCGAATAAATCGCCACCGCTGCATTCAACATCCCGGATAATGGTGTTATTGATTGTAAGCGATTCCACAGCAGCTGCTACATTCAGATAGAACACTCCCTTTACGTAATTTTTAATGACACATCCATCAATCTTTACATCGCCGTAATTTGCACCTGCTGTTGCGAAGACAATGGCCTGATTGCCGCTATCTACGCCTGTGCCATCCATAATAACGTCTTTAAGTAGTAATGACGAATTGTTTTCCATTGAAAAATATCCGTGGATCACAGGCTTGTCATTCGGATAAACAGCTTTAATCTCCACTTTCGCCGTTATAACAAACTTAACAGTATCACCGTAGGTTCCGGGGAACAGGGCAAACACATCTCCATCCTGAGCTGCTGTCAGTTTAGCTTCCAAATCATCTCCCGGATTCACAGCAATGGCATCACCCAGGTCGAGTAAAGTTGTGAATTCTACTCTTCCTCGCTGAACATCACCATTGTATATTTTCGCAATATAATCGGTCTCACCTGTCAGTCCGGTGACTTGAGCCGATGCGGCAGCTATTTCGTCTGCTGTAAGTGTGTGCTCAATCACATCTCCATCCAGAATTTCTACCGTAATTCGTGTGATATTCTGTGTCGGATTCCAGCGCAGCGTCACGCTGTTTGCCTGAATATCGGTATCTTCAAACGGAATAAAGATGTTTTCTGATTGGGTTTTGACATATACGCCCGACCATTTTGATTCTTCTGCTCCGCTTAAAATTGCCTTCACACGGAAAGAATACTTCGTATTTCCTTTTAGTTCCTTTATGGTGTAAGGCAAATCGGCAGCTTTAATATCGTTGACGGTCAGTATAGGCTCTCCCGCAAAAGTTAAACTGTCGTCTTCAAACGCTTCAATCGAATAGCTGTCCGCTTTGATCGGAACCCAATTGAGCTCCACATTCACCTGATTTCGTACCCGGGCTGTAAGCTCAAAAGGAGAAAAGGCACGGGCATAATCAATACTCGTAATTTCTTCCATCGGGTCGGAGCAACCGACTAGTCCTATTCCCAGAAGAAGTACGAGAGCATATGTTATTTTTTTTATTGACTTCATATGAATTTATTTTTATTTGATTTTTATGGCTGATAATAATTGCATTTTTAGGTTTTGTCCTAATCGTTGGATAATTGTCCGTTACTGCTATCAATAAAGGTTTGCCAAATAGGCCAATACTGATTTTCATCAGGATTTTTCTGATAGAGCGAATTGATCAACTCAGGCGTAAGCCTGTCTGTCCCAATCCAGGTTTGATTTCCATCATATCCCAGGGCAGCACCTGCTTCATCAGTATCTCCGTGATTTAATCCGTAAATGATCAGTGTTTCGCCGTCTTCAGCAGTTTTGAAATACAGTTTCTCGGGAAGATCAGCATAAGCACCTTGTCTGTTGGCAAGGTCAGTCATTTTAGCTTTTGCCTCGTCCATCTTAACTTTCAGCAGGTTCCAGCGGATAAGGTCAGCTTTACGAAGCGATTCTCCGGCAAATTCAAAGGCACGTTGTTCAACAATTGCTTTGAAGAAAGCATCTTTGCTTGCCGTTGCTTTCGTCATATAAGCTGATACCTTTGCTGCCGGCAGTGCCCTGTCAAGGATAGGCTTCAGATAGGGAGCAGCTGCTGCCGGTCCCTCCAACTCGTTGATAGCCTCTGCTGCCATCAAATATACATCCGCCAGTCGCATATACTGCCAGTTTATGCCGTCATCATTGGTAGAAGTTACGCGGCGGTTCATCCACTCGTAACGCAATTTTCCAAAGCACCAGGAACGCAATGAGCGCAACTCTTGTTTGGCAGGATTTGAATTCGACCATTCATAAGGAATACAAGTTATATCCCGGCGAATATCATCTACATCATAATCATAAAACAGGTTTGGAACGGGACCATTTGCGCCTCCTTTAGCCTGGGCTGTGTATTGGTCAACGGCGCGGTGCAGAATACCGAAAGTATAAAGCACACGTCCACGACCATCGGAGAATGGAATTTCCCAAAGAGATTCTTTCCCGGCTCTTACATCGTCCTGACAAAGCAGGCGGAAGTTATCTTCAAAGCTACCCAGAGTAACTGTTTCGCTGTTAATTACATCCACTGTTGCATTTTTAGCCAGGGTGTACATTTTTTCAACACTCAAGTCCGGGTCATTGCTTCTGCGGATACCGTCTTTACGCTGACTGTAACCTGCCGCATAAAGTGCAACACGTGCTTGCAGTCCTTTCACAAATGCTTTACTTACACGCTCGGTAGTGCTTGTTACGGCTGTTGCATTGGGCCACGCAACAAGTTTTTCGGCTTCTTCCAGGTCAGCAAGAATTTGCTTGTAAATCACGTCTCTATCAGCACGCGGCAAGTAAAGAGTTTCTGTGGAAATCGGTTCAAAGCGAGCCGGAACATCGCCCCATCCTTTTATCAAATCCAGATAAATAACGGCACGTAGCGTAAGCGTTTCTCCCAGTAACTGTGCCATTGCAGGGTTGTTGTCAGTATTTCCGTAAGTACGTAATCCTCTGATGATCATGTTGGCTCTCTCGATTCCTTCATAGAATTTTGCCCAGGCATTGTTCAGCGTATTCATCTGGGTATTTGTAGGTCTTGCATCATAGCCGGTAAGAGAGTACTTTCCGTCATCTGAAATTCCCGAACCCGTAAGCGGCATATTGTTTATCCATTCAATATCTGTATTTATTCCATAATAAGGAATGTAACGGCCTCTATATGAGTTGGTTTCTCCAAACGACTGGTGAATTCCCATCACAGAGGGTTCTGCCAAAGCATAGGTGGAAAATATGACAGACTCATCCATCGTTGATTGGGTAGGTGCCTCCATATCGCAGGCAACAAATCCACCCAAGATTGAAACTATTGTTATTAAATATATTAATTTTTTCATTTGATGATATTTTATAAAATTAGAAACCAATGTTTAATCCAAATACAATTTGACGGCTTCTTGGGTATGCCGAATAATCAACTCCCGGTGTCAGGTTGGTATTTCTCATCGTAGATACCTCCGGGTCATAACCTGAGTAGTTTGTAAATACAAACACATTGTATCCGGTAACATAAAAGCGCAGACTTTGAGCACGAATGGCATTCACGGCTGATTCCGGAAGACTATATCCAAGTGTCAGTGTGTTCAGACGTAAGAAAGAGGCTTTTTCCACCGCCCAGTCACTAAACACCATTCTTTGTGTAAGTGGTGACCAAAGCGTGGTGTTTGCGTTCATGGCTGCAAGTTCTGCCGGATCGTTAGAAATTGTTCCATCAGGACGCAGGTTTGTCCAGCGCTGACCATCAGCCATGGTTGTTATCATATTTCTAAATTGATATTTACTTGTTTGGGTAAACTCAATTTTATTAGCATTGTAAATGTCGTTTCCTACAGACCAGTTGAAGCTTGCTCCAAAGTCAAATCCGTACAAACGGGCATTTAAATTAAATCCTCCGGTGTGCAGTGGATTGGCATCGCCAATTATTTCGCGGTCATCGGTCGTTATCAAGTTGTCATCCCCTACAAGATCTTTCAACTTCATAGTACCGGGGCGGATTGTTCCAACCACCGCCGAAGCATCGGCCACTCCTTCTTTTAATTTCCAGTTTCCGTTGGCATCTACGCTTTCAAAGTCATCCACTTCATATCTGCCATCGGAGCGATAACCAATCATCTGTCCTACTGCTCCGCCCACTGAAACCCAGTAGTCATAACCAACTTCTGTTGACGCCCAGTATGTTTCGGCTCCAAAGTCATCCATCATTCCCAGACTGGTAATTTTGGTTTTATTGAATCCGATATTGGCGTTCATTGTAAGTCCGAAGTTTTTGTTGTCCACTGCAATGTAGTTTGCAGAGAATTCAATACCTTTATTTTCCGTATTTCCCATATTGCGGTACTGATAATCATAACCAGTTCCTGAAACCGGAAATCGAATCAGCAAATCACGCGTTGTATTCAAATATACTTCGATAGAGCCGCTCAAACGGCTGTTTAACGTAGTAATATCCAGCCCTGCATTTCGTGTTACGGTTGTTTCCCATTTCAAATCAGGATTTGCCATTGTTTTAGAAGGCGCCCAATAACTGGAATATCCGTTAATCCAAGACGTAGCACTTGATGCGTAATTTTGAGCCATTTGTCCGGTTGGGATATTATTGTTCCCTGCCGTTCCGTAGCTAAATCTCAGTTTCAGGTCATCCAGCCAGGTGCGTGTGTTTGCCATAAATGGTTCTGAAGATATACGCCAGGCAACTGCAGCCGATGGGAAATACCCCCAGCGGTTTTCCTTACTGAAACGGGAAGATGCGTCTGCTCTGAATGTCAGGCTCAGCAAATATTTACTTTCATAGTCATAGTTTGCTCTTCCAAAGAAAGACAACAACTTATCATCTTCATTGATAAAATTATCCGTTGAAAATGGAACTCCTTGCGTGGAAAGTTTCCAGGCATCTTTTGCGGTAAATGATTCAGGAAATCCATGAACTACATCAGTTAGAGTATTTGTTTTTTCAATGATGTATTCATGGCCTGCCATCACATCTACTCCGTGTTCTTTAGGCAAAATATTTTTAAAATTATAACTTATTGTATTACTGCTCCGTAATGCATTCCCTGTCCTGTTGAGCAATTGGATAGCCGGCTTGTTTTGGTTAGCCGATGCCGGAACGTTTTTAATATAATAGGTGGTTAATCCCCAAAATCTCTTATCTTGGTAGGTTTTATCATCTAACCCTACTTCCGCTCTTAATTTCAAATTTTTAATGGCTTCCCATGTCAGCGCACTTCCCAAATTCCAGTTTTTCCGGTTTTGCTCACGAGCATTGTCATCTATAGACTCAAGCGGATTATATAAGTTCCCTAAATCGTCGTCGTCACTTCCGGCCGTTTCGTCCAGATTTTTAATAGGAATCGGCGTGTAAATAACCGAATATTTCAATCTGCGGTCTGAATCGTAAGTACTTTTGGTGTCGTTGGCACCGCCGCCGGTAATACCCGTATTTGACAAACGGGCAGATAAATCCAAAGTAAGCCTGTCTGTGATTTTATTATTCAATTTTAAGCTTAAGTTGTCTCTTTTGAAAGACGACTGTTGCATGATCGCTTTGTCGCTCATATGTGTGTAGCTGAACGAATAACGGATTTTGTCAGAGCCACCTGTGACATTTAAGTTATGGTTAAATGTATTTCCTGTACGTCCAAATGTCAGATTTTGCCAGTCATTGGCAGGAACACCTTGATATAAATCCAAATCTTGGAAATTTCCAAAGAATGAAGTGTATTTTTTCATTTCGTTAGAACTTTTCAATGCTGCAAGTTCATATTGCCATTTTACATAGTCATACGGTTCAAGCACGTCAAGAGTTTTGGCTATTTTTTTCAAACCAAAATAAGCATTGTAGTTTACGCTTACTCGTCCGGCTTTGCCGGTTTTAGTAGTAACAATAACTACTCCGTTGGCACCCCGCGAACCGTAAATAGCAGTTGAAGATGCGTCTTTCAGCACGTCTATTGACTCTATATCAGTGGTGGGTATGTCTGAAATAGACGCTACCGGAAATCCATCCACGATAAAGAGCGGTTCGTTGCTTTGAGTGATAGAACCTCCGCCGCGAACACGAATTTTCATTTCTGCATCAGGTGAACCTTCAGTGGCAGTAACCTGCACACCTGCCATTTTCCCGGTGAGTGCTTCTATGGGTGATGCTACAGGGATTGCGGTAAGAGTTTCCGAGCTAACAGAAGATACTGAGCCTGTCAGGTCTTTTCTCTGGGCAGTTCCGTAACCAATTGCCACCACTTCATTCAGCCCGATGGCTTCATATTCCATGGTAACATTGATGGATGTGCGATTGTCAATGTCCACCGTAAAGGACTTCATTCCCACGTACGTAAATTGAAGACTACGTGCCCCGCCCGGAACTTGAATCGTGTATTCCCCGTCATAGTTTGTAACGGTACCGGTAGTTGTAGAGCCGGGCACCCTTATAGACACGCCAATAAGAGGCTCACCATCTTCTGCTACAACTGTACCTCTGATAGTTCTTTCAGCCTGTTGCATTTCCATATCAACCACATTGCCGGCAAAAGCAGTTTGTGCTGAAAAGGCAATCAGGACGAAAACAAAAACATTAAATAAGTTTTTAAATGTTCTCATAAAGTTAGATTTATAAATTTGTTTGATAGAAATATGTGTTTGTGTATTATATATGAAGTTTAAGAATGTTATTCCAAAAGCTGCAATGGTACAATAAATTAAAGTAAATATAGTTTTAAATAAAAACTGTGTACGTGCACAGTTTGGAGTGACAAAAATACAATTTATATTTTCATTTGTACATTATAAATGCTTAAATATTGTTAATGTGTTATCGTGCACACTTAATTTGCTGATTTATAAAATCCTTTATTGAAAGCTTATTTAAAATTAGTTTGTACTTTTGTGGGAAATATTTGAAAATTCATTATTATGCAGCAGAAAAGAATAAGGATAAAAGATATAGCAAAATTGGCGGGAGTATCTGCCGGAACGGTAGATAGAGTGGTTCACAACCGGGGAAATGTATCTGCAAAGAGTCGTGAGGCTGTGGAAAAGGTGCTGAAAGAAGTCAATTACCGCCCCAACATCCACATGTCGACCATTTCGCTTAAAAAGAAGTATCATATTCTGTTTGTTTCGCCTAAATTTTCTGCCGGCGATTATTGGGACAGCATATACATCGGTATTCTTCGCACGCTTGATGAGTTTGAAAATATTCGTTTGAGTTTTAAGAAAATCACCTATAACCAATACGATGTTTATGATTGCAAAAGAATTTACGATAAGGTATTAAAAACAAAATGCAATGCAGTTATAATCGGCTCTATTTTTCAAAAAGAAACTCAGGACTTTTGCCATCAGCTTGACGAAAAAGAAATTCCCTATGTTTTCGTCGATTCTAATGTTGAAGACACATCGCCTGTTGCCTGTTTTTCATCAGATCACTACACTTGCGGCTATCTTATGGGTAAAATTATGAATGCCGTTATGCATGACAACAGAGACATCGGTATTTTGCAAGCTATGCGTATAGGAAACGAAAGTGCCAATTCGACCATACTCCGCAAAAACGGTTTTAATGCTTATCTGAATGAATGTGGGATAAAAAGAAAAATTCATCGCATTCCGTTCAATGCAACAGAGCCGGAGAAAAACAACGATATCTTTGATGCTTTTTTCAACGAAAATGGGAACGTCGGTGGCATTGTAGTCTTAAATTCCCGGGGTCATATTATGGCAAATTATTTAAGCAGCAGAAATATTAAAAATATAAAATTGATAGGAGTTGACTTGACGATTCCCAATATTGCAGCCTTGAAAAAGGGAAGTATTAGTGCGTTAATCGGTCAAAACCCAAAAAGTCAGGGTTTCCTGGCCATGCGCTCCCTGATCGAGTATTTGATCTTCAAATTGCCCATTAAAGTTGACAATATTATGCCTTTAGATATCGTAACCAAGGAAACCATTGATATATACAGCGAATTTAAAGATTTGGTGTATTTGAAGTAGGCGGTGTCTCATAGGTGTCCAACTGAAAGACGAATTATAAAAACACCTATTAATTGAAACAATTAAAACCATGAAACAACTAAAATTAATATCGACACTTTTTATCATTTTGACAAGTTTGTTTTCTTGTATGCCAACTGCGACCTTTACTGAACCTCAACCGGTGGACACAAAAAACATATCAAAATTTCCGAAGCGTTTACAAGGGGTGTACGTAAATACTGCAGATACTGCAGATCATTCTATACTATCAGTCAGTGACAAATTAGTTCAGGTAACTTATGACTTTGATTATAAAGTCCATCCAAATCAGCTTGACAGTGCTTCACAACCTTCGGGCGATACTATTATTCATCCGGAGACAAAAGAAAAGACCAAAATAGTGTATGACGGTGACAGCATAGTAATCCATGTTCACCGCACCGACACTTTGTTTCAATTGGATTGTGACAATGTCGTGAGAAAATTCAAAGGTTGTTATTTTTTTAATACCCGTTATAAAGAGACCAGTTGGATAGTGCATAAAGTTCAATTGTCGAGAGGACAGCTAGTTATCAGCAGTATATCGGGCGAACACGACATTGACAATCTGAAAGAAATAGCCGAAACGTCAATTGACACCATTCCTCCTTACCAATTTACAATGACAAAAAAACAATTTAAAAAATTTGTAAAAAATGGCGGATTCAGTGAAAGTGAGGTGTTTGTCAAACAGTAGTAGTGGCGAACCCTCGTGGTCGCCCCTGATGATAAAAATTTGGTCGTCTCAAATGGAAACAGGTAACCACAAGGGTGCCCGTACGGGGCATTCAACAAACAGGGCGAAACCGAAAAGCCATACGAGTAGGAAAACTAAAAAAAGAAAATTATGAAAACTAAAAATGTTATTTTAATGCAAATGGCAAGAGAATCCCTAAAAGGTAAATGGGGTTTAGCAATTGGGACATTTGTAGTGTATATATTGATTGTTGCAACTCTTCAAGCAATTCCGATAATTGGATTGATTGCTTCGGGACCATTAGTATTAGGTCTTGCCATTTTTTCGTTATCCATTTCAAGAAACCAGGATGCCAGATTAGAACAAATATTTCAGGGGTTCAGCAATTTTGGAACATCTTTAGGTGCGTATCTATTGATGATTTTATTCATTTTATTATGGATGCTTTTACTTATAATACCAGGTATTATTGCTGCCATATCATATTCTATGACCTTTTACATTTTAGCAGATGATAATTCAATTAGTGCTATGGATGCAATAAATAAAAGCAAAAAGATGATGAATGGTTACAAATGGAAGTATTTTTGTTTACATCTGAGATTTTTAGGTTGGGCATTGCTTTGTCTTTTAACGTTAGGAATAGGTTTTTTATGGCTTGCGCCGTATGTACATATCAGTGTAGCCAAGTTTTATGATGATGTGAAGGCAAATTTTATTGATAACTGAAATTTGGAAACCATACTCCCAGGATGGATTAAATAATTCAAGTCCAAACCACACAGCACAAAGGGTTCAGCTTTTCCGGAGTTGAACCCTTTGAGTAAGTATAAGGTGTTTCACCTCAACTTTTATAAAGAGATTTTTTGTAACTTCGCAGCCAAATAAAATTTTTATGACAGCAACATTAATCATTCTTTTTGTAACAGCCGCATTGCTCGTTTGGGGTAAAATTCGTTCCGATATTGTGGCGCTCTGTTCTTTGTTGGCCCTGGTGCTGACAAACGTGCTGACACCTGCTGAAGCCTTGGCAGGATTTTCCAACTCTGTTGTGATTATGATTGCAGCTCTCTTTATTGTGGGGGGAGCAATATCGCAAACCGGACTTGCCGGTGCGGTGAGTAACCGGTTGTTGAAGCTTGCAGGAGACAGCAGTTACAAATTGTTTTTGCTGGTCATGCTCGTAACCGCCTTCATCGGTACGTTTTTGAGCAATACCGGAACGGTAGCGATGCTGATGCCGATTGTGGTAAGCATGGCGGCAAAATCCAACACAAGCGCAAGCAGGCTGTTGATGCCAATGGCTTACGCCAGTAGCATTGGGGGAATGATGACATTGATCGGTACTCCGCCCACGCTTATCATGCACGGTACCTTGATTGAAGCAGGATACGAAGGATTGCAGTTTTTTACTACCTTTCCTGTCGGACTGATCCTGTTGATCCTTGGAATTCTACTGCTCTGGCCCCTGACAAAGATGCTCGATAAGAAAGACAAGAGAGATCAAACGGACGGAAAAACAACCGTTAAATCTCCCGAGCAACTGGCATCCGATTACCGTGTGATTGACAATTTATATAGAATTGTACTTCAAAAAAACTCACCTATTATAGGCGAAAAACTTTCCAATATTGATATTACCAGGCGATACTCTGTGATTATTAGCGAAATCCACGTTCGTTCACTTTCACCATTGAGCCGTTCGGTTCGTACCATACTTCCCAAAGCCGGCACTATCTTGTCTGAAAATCACGTGTTGTACGTCATCGGTGAATACGAAAACGTGCTTCGTTTTGTAGAAGAAAATAAGCTTGCTTTTGTTGATAATCAGGTGGATGAACAAGTTGAACGTCCGAAGTTTGGCGGGAAATTTAAATTTGATGAGATTGGAATGGCAGAAGTGGTTATCCTTCAAAACAGTCGCTTGCACAACCGAATTGTAAAAGATTCCGGATTTCGAAGTAATTACAATGTAAACATTTTAAGTATTCAGCGTAAGGACCACTACATCATTCAGGATGTAAAAGATGTGAAAATGCAGGCGGGAGATATGCTGTTGGTACAAGGAACCTGGGAAAACATCGACCGCCTCAGTCGCCTCGAAAATGAGGTTGTCGTTATCGGACAGCCTCAAACCGAAGCTTCCAAAATCACCCTTGATCACAAGGCTCCTTATGCTGCTGTTGTTTTGATATTGATGGTATTGGCGATGGTGTTCAATTGGTTCCCTCCGGTAATTGCTGTTTTGTTAGCAGCCGTGCTGATGATTTTAGGTGGTTGTTTCAGAACTGTTCGGGATGCTTATCGCACCATCAATTGGGAAAGCGTTGTGCTCTTTGCGGGGATGATGCCTTTGGCAACTGCTATGGAGAAAACAGGTACTTCGGCACTTGTCACCGATGGCATTGTTGATTTGGTGGGTTCGTACGGACCATATGCCGTCCTTGCCGGAATTATGTTAGCTTCTTCTGTGCTTACTATGTTTATAAGCAATACCGCTGCTGCTATTCTGTTTGCTCCTATTGCTTTGCAGGCCGCTTTGTCGATGAATGTGAGTCCGTATCCTTTCCTTATCGGTGTGGCGGTTGCCGTAAGTATGTGCTTTGCCAGTCCGTTTTCTACTCCGCCTAATGCGATGGTTATGTCGGCGGGAAAATATAACTTCATGGATTATGTAAAAGTGGGATTGCCTTTGCAGTTTGTTTTTTTAGTTGTAATGATTTTTGTGTTGCCGATTATTTTTCCATTTTGAAAATTAATTCTGATTACAGCTTTTAAAAATTTTGATTACTTTCTTTCTGCTATTTCGGAATTGCAAGTTTTGGGTTTTTTGCTGTGCTTTAGGTGCTGCGATCGACCTCGTCCGGTGAGCCGAAAAATAAGTGAGAACAGCGTTAAGAGTCGTCCTTGTTTGAGGGGCTAACCCGTAAGGTGTCTTAGAAGTGTCTAAATGCAAGGCACTGAGATTGAGGGCAAAGGAGCATACTGATTGTATGTGACTGAGCCCGAATATCGAAAGTAACGCAGCAGTTGGGCACTTATGAGACACCGCCGAGTTTGGACGATTTAGCTGTTCAAGCGCTAATTTTTCGAGCGAAGCGGGCGCAGTCTTGATTTTTTTTTGCTTCGTTTTTTTGTATCAAGACAAAAAAATGAAGAGGAACTTAGGAAAAAAATGAAGTTTAATTCAATTGCTTTACATGTACTGAAATTTTTGTTTGTTTTTTTGAAAAAACATAATAGCTTTGTACCCGCAATTTGTAGGTTAAATTACACAAGAACTAAACATTAAAATCTTGTAAGAAATGACGGAAGAAGCGAAAATCCGAAAGAGAGTAGCAAATAAATTTAAACAGTAAAAAAATGAATAAAAAATTTTTAATTAAAATTTTGCTTGTAACGGCAATTGTTTTCTCATTGACAGCTTGTGACAAAGAAGTGGTAATGTCACCTTCCGATATTCCTGGTGAAATTACAAGTTATGTTTCGACACATTTCCCGGACAATACCATCATTCAGGCAATTAAAGACATTGATGGTTTTACTAAAACTTATGAAATTTTATTGTCTGAGGATATAAGCTTGGTGTTTAATAGCAAGAAAGAAATTATTGATATCGACGGAACAACTCAATTGCCAAATTCTGTTATTCCTGAAAAAATTCTCCAGTATGTAACTGCCAATTATCCGATTAATTTTATTACGGATTGGGAATTGGATGGCAAAAACCAGCAAGTTCAACTTGATAATGAATTAGAGTTGTTATTCAATATGAAAGGTGACTTTCTGAGGATTGACTATTAAAGGAATCGGTATGTGTGACCAGTGTTTGGCTCAATAACGAGTTCCATAAGATTTTAAACCGATAAAATTATAATCATGAAAACACCAGTACACGAAGAAGAAAACGTTCAACAGATCAATTACAATAAACTGTTTGAAGGAATTCGTGGTTTTAAAACCAACGAGCACATTCCCCGTAAAGAATTTTATGCTCAGTTGAGTCAACACCAAAATCCGCACACCTTGTTTATTGGCTGTTCCGATTCGCGCGTGATACCCAATCTGGTTACCGGTACCATTCCGGGCGAACTGTTTGTGGTGCGTAATATTGGCAACTTTGTGCCTTTCTACGACAGGCGATCCGAAACCTTTGTGGCCACTTCGGCGGTAATAGAGTACGCCGTTAAACAGTTGCAGGTGACCAATATAGTTGTTTGCGGACATTCGAACTGCGGTGGTTGTGCTGCGCTTTATAACAGTGAGAAGGAGATGAAGCAACTGCCGCATACGAAAAAATGGCTTGAACTGGCAGCTCCCGTAAAGAAAATTGTGGAAGAAAAAATAGCAAAAAACATAATCTCCGTCGAAGAGCGCGCTGCATATACCGAAAAAATGAATGTGGTTGTACAAATTAGCCACCTGATGAAATATCCCTATATTCGCAAACTGGTTAAACAGGGTGAATTAACCATAATGGGCTGGTATTACGACATTGAGGAAGGCGAAATTTACAGCTATGATAAAGAACTGAAAAGATTCGTACGGGTAGAGTAGGTAAAATAGTTACTGATATCTCTCCCACACTAGCTTCAGGGGCGTTGTCAATATCGAATTATTGGACGTTTACCCCTTTATCCTTTAAATAAGCCTTTAATTCCGGAATGCTGATTTCCTGGTAATGAAAGATGCTGGCTGCGAGGGCTGCGTCTGCTTTGCCTGTGGTTAAGACTTCAGCAAAATGCGCCATGGTGCCGGCGCCGCCACTGGCGATAACGGGAATTTGGACAGCTTCCGCAACAGCGCGGGTAATATCGATGGCAAAACCGTCTTTGGTGCCATCCTGCTCCATAGAAGTCAGTAAGATTTCGCCGGCTCCCAAGGCTTCTACCTCCTTAGCCCAATCAACAGTTTGTTTGTCGGTGGCCAGCTTTCCGCCATTGATCATTACGTACCATGTCCCGTCTATGCGTTTGGTATCAATAGCGACTACAATGCGCTCTTTACCGAATTGAGCCGAAAGTTCCCTGATCAATTGTGGGTTGCGAACGGCTGCTGTGCTGATGGAAATCTTGTGGGCACCATGTGATAAGATATAGGCTGCATCCTCTACGCTTGCAATACCACCGCCTACACAAAAAGGAATTTTGATATGCTGTGCAATTTTGGGGATTAAAGTAGAAAGTGTTTTTCGCTTTTCTTCTGTAGCGGTGATGTCTAAGAACACCAATTCATCCGCACCCATAGCTGCGTAATTTACAGCCAACTCAACAGGGTCGCCAATATCTTTGATGTTGACGAAATTAATACCTTTCACCGTCCTGCCATTTTGAATGTCCATGCAGGGAATAATACGTTTTACTGACATGTTATGAGTATAAAAATAATTTGAGATAGTCTCTATCTTTTGTCTTTTGTCTTTTGTCTTTGTTCTTTTGTCCTTTTGTCTCCTATCTTTCAGCTATCAACGCCGTTCTATCAGCATTCCATCCTCCTAATTTCACCTCCTCAACCGTATTGATTGATGCACGAATCATGGGTTTTTCCACCCGGATATAATTGGAGGTGAAACCAATCATATTTTCTCCGTGACTGCGGTTTTCCCACAGGACGGGATAGCTTTTACCTATATGTTGTTCATAGAACGCCTTGGTCTTCTTATCGGAAAGCAAATGCAGGATGTCACTTCTTTTTCTCTTTTCAGCCGGACTGTTGTGATGCTCGATTTGCAGCATCTTGGTGTTTGCTCTTTCGGAATAGGTGAATACATGCAATTGAGAGATATCCAGGGAATTGATGAACTGCGCCGAATCTTCAAAATGCTCTTCCGTCTCACCATTTACACCCACAATCACATCCACACCGATAAAGGCATCGGGCATCAAGGATTTAATTTTTTCAACCCTGTGTGCAAACAGCTCTCTGTTGTACTTTCTTTTCATCAGTCTTAGCACTTCATCAGATCCCGATTGCAGAGGGATGTGGAAGTGCGGCATGATGTGTTTGCTTTGCGCCACAAAAGTAATAATTTCGTCTGATAGTAAATTCGGCTCAATGGAAGAAATTCTGAATCTCACATCGGCATTTATATCATCTAAAGCTTTCAACAGGTCCAAAAAACTTTCACCGGTACTTTTTCCGAAGTCACCAATGTTTACGCCGGTCAATACCATTTCTTTAGCACCCTCCCGGATGATGCTTTGAGCCATGGCGACCGTTTCGGATACAGGCGCATTGCGACTCCTTCCCCGGGCCAAAGGGATGGTGCAATAGGTACAAAAATAATCACAGCCGTCTTGTACTTTCAGGAAATAACGGGTTCTGTCTTCCCGAGAAGCAGAGTGTCTGAACTGTTTTGCATGCTTGATTTCCGTATGGTGTATGCTTACAGGATTGTTTTTATCCAGACCCTTTAGATGTTCCAGTATGTTAAACTTTTCGTTGGTACCTAATACCAGGTTTACACCTGACAAACTGGCAATTTCTTTCGGCTTAAGCTGTGCATAACAGCCGGTTACGATGATTAGGGCATTGGGATGAAGGCGGTGTAATTTACCAATTGCCTGCCTACTTTTACGATCTGCGATGTCAGTTACCGTACAAGTGTTGATGATGCAAACATCAGCTTGTTCGCCCGGCTTGACCTTTACAAAGCCCTCATTCATCATCTGTTTGCTGATGTATGAAGATTCTGCAAAGTTCAGCTTGCATCCCAAAGTATGGAACAAAACTTTCTTATTGTTAAAAACCGAATGATCAGTCATTTTGTATAAAAATAGCTTATAAGTTTATATCACTTGTTTAACTTTTTAATAAACCTTATTTTGATAAAATTATAAGTTATTACTATTCAACTTATTAAACATGGGGCTTTGCCCCAAACCCCACTTCATTTTTTTGTCTTGATACAAAAAAACGAAGCAAAAAAAATCAAGATTGCGCCCGCTTCGCTCGAAAAATTAGCGCTTGAACAGCCAAATCGTCCAAACTCGGCGGTTTCTCATAAGTGCCCAACTGCTGCGTTACTTTCGATATTCGGGCTCAGTCACATACTTCAGTATGCTCCTTTGCCCTCAATCTCAGCGCCTTGCATTTGAACACTTCTAAGACACCTTACGGTTTAGCCCCTCAGACAAGGACGATTTTTAACGCTGTTCTCACTTATTTTTCGGCTCACCGGACGAGGTCGGTCGCTATCCGACATATAAAATATATATAAAAGCACAAAAATAAGGTTTTTGCTCAAGAAAGCTACGGTTTCTCCCAGACTTTAAATAAAATTGGATATTTCCTGCACCTCGTACCCCGGAACCCGGAACTCGTACCCCAGAACCCGGAACTCGTACCCCGGAACCCGGAACTCGCACCCCGTACCCCGGAACCCGCACCCCGTAAACATTCGCTTATTTCAAGAAAAAATCTTAAATTTGCGGCTTTAAATAAAACCTATATGTTTGAATCATTAAGCGAAAGATTAGAAAGATCATTTAAGATCCTCAAGGGTGAGGGTAGAATTACTGAAATCAATGTGGCTGAAACCCTTAAGGATGTGAGGAGGGCTTTGCTGGATGCTGACGTTAATTATAAAATAGCCAAAACATTTACGGATACCGTTAAGGAAAAGGCTTTGGGACAAAATGTGTTGACATCCGTAAAACCCTCTCAGTTGATGGTAAAAATAGTGCATGAGGAACTGACGGCTTTGATGGGCGGACAGTTTGTCGATATCGATCTGAAAGGTAATCCGGCTGTTATTCTGATGTCGGGATTGCAGGGCTCGGGTAAGACAACCTTTTCGGCTAAACTGGCTAATATGCTCAAGTCGAAAAAGGGCAAACGTCCCTTGCTGGTCGCCTGCGACGTGTACCGCCCGGCTGCCATTGATCAGTTGCAAGTCCTCGGGGAACAATTGAATGTACCTGTTTATGCAGAGCCCGAAAATAAAAATCCTGTAGCTATTGCTCAGGCAGCGGTAAAATACGCCAGGCAACACTATAATGATGTGGTGATAGTGGATACCGCAGGTCGCTTGGCTATTGATGAGTTGATGATGACTGAAATAGCTGCCATCAAAAAGGCATTGAACCCACAGGAGATTTTATTTGTGGTGGACGCCATGACCGGGCAGGATGCCGTGAACACTGCCAAAGAATTTAATGACAGATTGGATTTCGATGGTGTTGTGCTGACTAAATTGGATGGTGACACCCGTGGGGGTGCAGCTTTGTCGATTCGCTCCGTAGTTGATAAACCCATTAAATTTGTAGGTACCGGTGAGAAGATGGATGCCCTGGATGTTTTTCATCCGGAACGTATGGCAGACCGTATCCTGGGTATGGGTGATATTGTCACTTTGGTTGAGCGTGCACAAGAGCAGTATGATGAGGAGGAAGCCCGTCGTTTACAAAGGAAGATAGCTAAAAATCAATTTGATTTTGATGACTTCTTGGCGCAGATACAGCAGATCAAAAAGATGGGGAATATCAAAGATCTGGCCGCCATGATCCCGGGTGTGGGAAAAGCTATCAAAGATGTGGACATAGATGATGATGCTTTCAAGGGTGTAGAAGCCATTATTCGATCCATGACACCATACGAAAGAGCTAATCCTTCCGTTCTAAATGGTAGTCGCAAGCAACGCATTGCCAAAGGTAGCGGAACGACCATCGTGGAAGTCAACCGTTTGCTCAAACAGTTTGAACAAACCGGAAAGATGATGCGTATGGCGACTTCAGGAAGGGGAAAAATGAGGGCGAAAGCAAGAAGAAGGTAAGCTTAGTTGCTAATCGAAACTCACTTTCCATAATCAGAATTAGCACTGATAACCATTGAACAGGTCTTCACATATTATCACTGTGACATTAGTAGTTGTATTCCAATTATTAATGGTTGGTTGTGGAGTAAAGTCCCGCTTAGCAACTGCCGATAAAAAATTTGAGGCAGGAGAATATGCCGGAGCAGCTGAATTGTATACACGAGCCTATTCAAAAATCTCTTCTAAAACTCCTGAATTGCGAGCCAGGGTTGCTTATAATCAAGCGGAATGTTTGAGAAAACTGAATTATACCCGTGCTGAGATGATGTATAACAGGGCAGTACGGTCAAAATATCAGGATAGTATCGTTTATCTGAAACTGGCACATGCTCAGCACCGAAACGCTAAGTACGGTGAAGCTGCAAAAAACTACAACATTTATCTGGAATATGATAGCACTAACGTGCTGGCTAAAAACGGACTTCTTGGAACTCAGCTTGTTGCTTCCTGGAAAGCAGAACCTACCGGATATGTTGTCAAACGGGAAAATGCTTTTTATGCCCGAAATAAACATGTTTACAGTCCAACTTTTCAGGGCAGTGACTACGATCAGCTTTATTTTACCTCCAATAACTTCAGACCTAAGAAAGGTGCCGTCAATAATGCGGTAACCAATCTGCCGAACAGCAATATTGTATTTGTTAAAAAAGACGCAAAGGGCAAGTGGAGTAAACCTGAACCTACATTGTCTGAGGAGTTTACTGACGGTAACGAACTTGGAAATTGTGCCTTTTCTCCCGATGGGAAAACCATATATTTTTCCCTGGCTCCGCAAAAAGAAGACAGCGATGCCAGTGTGGAAATCTATACTTCCTCGCGTGCCGGAGGTGACTGGACTGCACCCCAGAAGATCACCTTTTTCAAAGATAGCAGCATTGCAATAGCGCACCCTGCCATTGCACCGGACGGAAAAACGATTTATTTTGTTTCGGATGCTCCAAATGGCGAAGGGGGCAAAGACATCTGGAAAGGTATTTTAGAAGGAGCTACCTGTAAATACATAGAAAATTTGGGACCGCAAATCAATACGCCGGGCGATGAAATGTTTCCTTATGTGAGGGCAGACGGGACTTTGTATTTTTCTTCCGATGGTCATCCCGGTGTGGGCGGATTGGATATTTTTAAAGCTGTACCCGTTGTTAAAGAGGATGCGGAAGAAGATGAGAAAACGGAATGGACGGTGACCAATATGGGGATGCCGGTCAATTCCAACCAGGATGATTTTGGTATTGCTTTCGAAGGTGACAAAGAAAAAGGATTTTTTTCGTCCAACAGGGGACAAACCAGAGGCTTTGATGCTATATGGTCTTTTGAGCTTCCTGAAACGGAAGTGCTTGTAGAGGGAAAGGTGTTGGATGATAAACTGAATCCAATCCCCGATGCCACGGTCAGATTGATCAGTAACACAGGTAAGAATATTCGTGTGGTGACTAAAAAGGACGGGTCCTATCGCATCAAAATCGATAAAGACATGGACTGTGTGATGCTGGGTACTGCACGCGGTTTCTTAAATAAAAAAACCGAACTGTCTTCCCGTGGAGTCAATAAAAGCGAAACCTTTACGGTTGATCTGGTGTTGCCGGCGGTGTTCAGACCGGTTCAGCTTGAGAATATCTTTTTTGAATTTGCCAGGTGGGATTTAACCCCTGAATCAGAAAAGGGTTTGCAAGAATTGCATACCATGCTCACAGATAACCCGAATATTGTCATCGAAATTAGTGCTCATACGGATTACAAGGGAGATGATGATTTTAATTTGGATTTGTCGAATAAAAGGGCAAAGTCGGTGGTGGACTATTTAATTGCTGCCGGTATTGCGAAAGATCGGTTGGTTTCTGTCGGACACGGAGAGGATAAGCCTTTTGTGGTTGATGAAAGTTTACATAAAACATATCCTTTTCTTCCTCTTGATACCGCTTTAACTGAAGAGTTTATATTGTCCCTGGAGCCTGACGAGCAAGAAATAGCGAATCAAATAAACAGAAGAACTGAGTTTAAAGTCCTCAGAATGAGGTTAAGAAGATAAACTGTAATCGTATGAAACGAACATGAACTAATTAAATCAATTATTCCACCCAAGTGGATGATTAAATTAGTTCATCGTGAGTTCCATACGACAACTAAAAAGTAAAATTTAATCGTATGAAAATAAATCCGTTTTTATTGCTGTATCAATATCTGATCGTGTTGCCTGTAGTGCTGGTGTTGACGATTATTACTGCCTTGTTGACCATTATCATGTCTCCCTTTGCCCCAAATAGCCGGGTAACCAATTATCCGGCGAGATGGTGGAGCAGGTTGATTTGTTATTTGTTTTTTATCCGTGTAAAAGTCAGTGGTTTAGAAAAAGCCGATCCTACCAAATCCTATATTTTTGTGTCCAATCATCAGTCTATTTTCGATATTTTTGCCTTGTATGGTTGGTTGCCGAATTTGTTCAAGTGGATCATGAAAATGGAGTTGCGAAAAATACCCTTGGTTGGACAGGCTTGTGAATCTGTCGGACATATTTTTATAGACAGAAGTAATCCCATGGCTGCTCAAAAGAGTTTGGAAAAAGCTGAAAATAGGTTGGTTAAAGGTGTTTCTGTGGTTGTGTTTCCCGAAGGAACACGCACCAAGACCGGCAAGATGAGTCAGTTCAAAAGAGGAGCTTTTCGCATTGCGACCGACTTGGGATTACCGCTTTTACCCATCACCATCAAAGGCAGTTTTGAACGGTTGCATCCCGGTAAACTTTTCTACGTTCGCCCCGGAACCATAGAAGTCATTCTGCATGATTCCATAGATGTCAAATCCTATGGCAATGAAGTCAGTCCGGAATTGATCCGGCATACCTGGGAGGTGATCAATGGGGAGATGGAGTGATTATTCCTTCTCTAATTCTTTTGTGCAGATATAGTTTTCCGGGGTCATTACCCCAATTTCACTATTCCTGAAATCCTTTGTGTTTCGTGTCAGTATGACGTTGATTTTCCCGTGACTTACAGCAGCATAATGTTGTAGTGCATCTTCAAAATCATTAAAATTAGAACTTAAAGCAGATTTTACTACTTGGCCATCCATTTGAATGATATCTACTATAGATAGAAGTTGTGATAACTTACTCATAACTTTTTCATGCGTGGCTGTTTGTCTGAGTAAATAATAAGTATTGCTGCAAATGACCGGGGTGATATATCCTACTATCTTTTTTTCTTCACACCACGATAAAATGGTTGCTGCATATTTAGAAAAAGGTTTGCGGTCGAAGAAAAAATCTACAATAACATCTGTGTCGATGAGAACTATGTCCATTTTATTTGAGGTATTTTTCGGTTAACTGTTTATCTAATTGGTCCTTGTAGTCAAAGTCGTGTGGTTGCTTGAAGGAGCCTTTTAATGACCTGGTGATGGGGGCAATTTCCATATCATTGTTTGCTTTTTCAACAGAGATGGCTCTTAAATAATTTTCAACAATGTTTGAAAGACTACGCCCTTCACTTTTAGCATAACGCTTGGCTTTAATGATAACTTGTTGATCTATTGTTAATGTTAATTTGGTAGTCATGATTTCGTCCTTTCTCGTTTGATTAAAACCACACAAAGATAAATATATATTTTTATACGTGCAATAGAAATATAAAAAACACGTGTAATAACCCATGGATAAATGTCAATAATTTCGCCTATTTCCACTTAATAACTTCTAAAAAACTTAGTCTATTTATTAAAAAACATTAATTTTTCCAATTGATATATATGTTTAATATTCTTATATACAGTGATTTAATTCGTTTTTAATAGCCAGTTTATTTTATTTGTACAGTACTATGTATTGCAAGGTACTATATAGTTATTTACTTTTGCAGGGAATTTTTTGATTGAACGATGATAAAGCTAAGCAATCTTCATAAGACCTATTATACAGAAGCAACATCACTGCATGTATTGAAAGGGATAAATCTGACAATAGAGCAGGGCGAGTATGTTGCCATCATGGGTGTTTCCGGTTCGGGGAAATCAACCCTGCTTAATATACTTGGTATCCTGGACAGCTATGATGAAGGCGATTATTTTTTAAATGGTAAGCTGATTAAAAATTTGTCGGAGCGGCAGGCAGCCAAATACCGTAATGAGATGATAGGCTTTGTGTTTCAGTCGTTTAATTTGATAAATTTTAAGAATGCCCTGGAAAATGTTTCTCTGCCTTTGTATTATCAAAAAGTGAGTCGCAGGAAACGCAACATCATAGCTATGGAGTATCTGGACAAAATGGGCTTGAAGGATTGGGCGTATCATATGCCCAACGAAATGTCGGGCGGACAAAAGCAGAGGGTTGCAATTGCCCGTGCTTTGATTTCCAGGCCAAAGGTGTTGCTGGCAGACGAACCGACCGGTCAGTTGGACAGCAAGACCACAAAGGAAGTAATTCAGTTGATCACGGACCTGAATAAAACCGGACTAACTACCATTTTAGTTACCCATGAAAAATCAGTAGCAGAAGCAACTAAGAGAGTTGTTCGTATCAAGGACGGGATTATTGATAATGATTAATACTTAGCAACTGTCAATGGATATTCTTCAAGAAATATGGTCAGGTTTAAAACGCAATAAGTTGCGGACGGTGCTCACAGGCTTATCCGTGTCCTGGGGAATATTCATATTGATCATTCTATTGGGAGCAAGCAACGGATTGAAAAACGGTGTAATTTCAAACTTCAGAGGGAGGGCTACGAATACGGTGCAGTTGTGGACGGGTGTTACATCCATGCCTTATAAAGGTTATCAGTCGGGCAGATCCTTGAATTTTACTGAAAAAGAATTAGAACTTATAAATGATAATTTACCGGAGGCAACAGATCCGACACCCATCATCAGCAGGACATCAAACATCAGTTATCAGAATGAATACGGAAGCTATGGCATCAGGGGAGTTTTGCCTTCTTATGAACAAATCTACCAACTGAAATTTGAACCGCATGGAGGCCGGTTTATCAACGAAGTGGACGTTCGTGAAAATAGAAAGGTGATGGTGATAGATAAAAAGATTGCGGAGGTTTTGTTTAAAGAGGAATCACCTTTGGGCAAGTACGTCAATGTTAACCAAATTATGTATCAGATTGTCGGGGTCAATTCCAAAAAGCAGGAATGGGGAGATGGCTATGCTTATATTCCCTACACCACTGCACAGTTGATTTATAATCCGGATAAGAAATACCGCAGCATGGCGATGGTGGTGCAGGACTTAAATACTGAAGAGGCAAACGAAGAGTTTAACACGCGTCTGAGGACCAACCTGTCACAGACCATGATTTTTGATCCTGAGGATACGCAAAGTTTGTGGATAAGTAATTCACAGCGTGATTATTTGCAAGCCATGAGTATTTTTAGTGCCATCAGCCTGTTTGTGATGATAGTGGGTGTTTTAACCCTGATTGCCGGAGTGGTGGGGGTAAGTAATATTATGTTGGTTACCGTAAAAGAAAGAACTCGCGAGATCGGTATTCGTAAAGCCATTGGTGCTCCACCTGCCCAAATTTTACTGACCATCATCATTGAGTCAATTTTAATTATGGCAGTGTTCGGATACATAGGCATGATGGCCGGGATAGGCGTCACGGAATTGGTGAACCTGGTGATGGAACAGTCGGCAGCAGGTAATCCGGAAGGAATGACAATCTTTAAGGACCCGACCGTCAATTTATATTATGTGTTCTTTTCTACCATGATCATGATTGTTGCGGGGATAATCGCAGGTTATATTCCTGCCCGGAAAGCCGTGAAAATAAAACCCATAGAAGCCATGCGTAATGAAAACTAACTAAACTACTAACTACTAACTACTAACCAATGTCCTTCTTAGATTTAGATAAGTTTCACGAAGTATGGAATACCATCACAAGCAATAAATCACGCAGTGTGTTTACGGCTTTTGGGGTATTCTGGGGCATGTTTATGTTAGTCGTTTTGGTAGGCGCGGGTACGGCATTGGAACGAGGTATCTCATCACAGATAGAAAGCTTTTCAACCAACTCCTGCTTTATGTGGTCACAGCGCACTTCACTGCCGTATAAGGGTTTCAGAAAAGGACGTAATTGGGATATGAAAAATGAAGATATCCAGTTGATACAATCGACGGTTCCTGAATTACAGTATATCGCTCCTATGATTTTCAGTGGCAGTAATACCAATAATGTCACTCGTAACGACAAGTCAGGTGCTTATCAAATCAAGGGTATGACTACGGATTATGCACTGATAGACAGACCCAGACAAGTATTGGGAAGATTTATCAATCAAGTTGATGTTGCAGAAAAAAGAAAGGTTTGTGTTATTGGGGAGCGGGTATATGAAGTTTTATTTCCTCATGGGGAAGATCCGATAGGCAAGGATATTCAGGTGAACGGCATTTATTTTCAGGTGGTGGGCGTGTCGGGTAGTTATGGAAACATCAATGTCGGCGGATCAGCTGAAGAGTCTGTGGTGTTGCCTTTTTCAACCATGCAGCAAGTTTTTAATATGGGAAATTCGATACATATTATGGCACTGACTGCCCAACCCGGAGTGAAGGTAACGGTCTTGGAAGATAAGGTAAAAGCTGTTCTGAAAGCGGCTAATAATATTGCTCCTGAAGATGAATCCGCAATTGGTGGAATGAACATAGAAGAAATGTTCACTATGTTTCTCTATTTAGGAATTGGCATTGTCTCGTTGATGTGGGTGGTTGGTCTGGGAACCCTGTTTGCCGGAGCAGTGGGAGTCAGCAATATTATGTTGGTAACCGTGCGTGAACGTACCAAAGAAATAGGTATCAGACGGGCAATTGGTGCAACACCAACGGCTATAGTCGGACAGATATTAATAGAAAGTATCGTATTGACATTAATTGCCGGTGTTGCAGGATTGATGTCGGGTGTAGGGGTCTTATCCTTAGCAGGAAAACTACTGGAAGGAAGGGAAGAATTAATACAAAATCCGCAAATAGACTTTGGGATAGCAGTTGGCGCTTTGGTGGTATTGATGATCATTGGGGCACTGGCCGGTTTAATCCCAGCCAACAGAGCGGTGAGGATCAAGGCTATAGAGGCGATAAGGGAAGAATAAGGATGATTAAAATAATTATACAATAATATGAAACGGAGATAACTGACTTGATCAATTGTTTTGCTTATGCAAATGATTAAATAGTTCATCAAAAGTTCCATACGACAACTTAAAAACAAATTTCAATCGTATGAAAAAAGTATTCAGATTTATTTTTATTGCAATTTTAGTTGCGGGTGTGGTTGGCACCTTTGTGTTTTTGTGGAAGAAATCCCGCCCGAAGGTGATTCAATACGAAATTGTTGAAGTTACGCAAGGGAATATAGAGAAGAAAACTGTGGCAACGGGCAAGGTGGAACCGCGCAATGAAATTCTCATTAAGCCACAAATGTCGGGCATCATCTCCGAAATTTTCAAGGAACCCGGCGATAATGTCAAGGCAGGTGATATCATTGCCAAAATCAAGCTGATCCCTGATATGGTTTCTTTGAACAATGCCGAATCAAGGGTGGTCAGGGCGCAACTGGCATATGACCAAACAGCCAATACTTTCGAAAGGGATAAAAAACTTTTTGAAGAAAAGGTGATCTCGAGGGAAGAGTTTGAGAAAAGCGAGTTGCAATACAATAACGATAAAGCTGAGCTGCGGGCTGCACAGGATAATCTGAGCCTGACACGCGATGGCATCACCGGCGATAAAACCCAGCTAAGCAATACCCTGGTTCGTTCTACCATTGACGGAACGATACTGGACATTCCGGTGAAAGTAGGTAATTCCGTGATCCAGTCGAATAACTTTAATGATGGAACCACCATAGCATCCGTTGCTAACATGAATGATATGTTGTTTGTAGGTAAGTTGGATGAAACCGAAGTGGGAAGAATTCATGCCGGTATGCCCATGGACATCACCATAGGTGCAATGCAGGGCGTGCGACTAAATGCTGTGCTTGAATTTATTGCACCAAAAGGTGTTGATTCGGGAGGTGCGATTATGTTTGATATGAAAGCCGCTGTTACTGTTCCCGAAGATATTTTTATCCGTGCCGGATACAGTGCCAATGCGGAAATTGTTTTTGACAGAGCCGAAGAGGTCCTGCTGATTCCTGAAAGCTGTTTGGAGTTCAGTAAGGATACGACTTTCGTTTACACATTGGTTACAGAAGACCCACAAGAATTCGAGAAAAAACAAGTCGAAATTGGCTTGTCTGATGGCATCAATGTCGAAGTAAAAAGTGGACTTAAGTTGAATGAAAAAATTAGAGGAGCCGCGAAGAACGAAGAACTAAGAACGATAAACTAAAAATAAAGACAAATTAACTAAGAACGAAAAGTGAAGAACGATGAACGAACTAGACCACGTGACCCCGCACCCCGGAACCCGGACCTCGCGACCCCGGAACCCGGACCTCGCAACCCCGCACCCCGGAACCCGGACCTCGCGACCCCGGAACCCGGACCCCGTAACTTCCCTAACTTCTCTAACTTCTTTTAACTTCTTTAACTTCCTAAATTAAATTACTAACTACTAACTACCAACTACTTAACTTCCATAATTTCTTTAACAAAAAAAAACAATCATGCATAAATCATCATTAATCATCATAACTTGCTTACTCACAACCTTGGCGGTAAAATCTCAAACGGTTTTTACCCTTCAGCAATGTATTGATACTGCATTGTACCACAACCGCAATATCAAGCAACAAGAGCTGAACCGGCAATCGCGTGAAATAGCTTATGAACAGGCGAGGATGAATCTGTTGCCGAATTTGAATGCCTCTGCAGGTCAGAGTTTTACTTTGGGGCGTTCGCTGACTGCCGACAATACTTACCAAAGTATCAACTCATCGCGTAGTTCCTTTAATTTGTCAAGTGGCATCACCTTGTTCGATGGCTTGCAAATGAAGCACAATATTGATGCACGCAGGGCAGAAATGAAGGCATCGGAGGCTGATTTGGAAAAGATTAAATCGGATATAGAGTTGAATGTGACCGTTGCTTTTTTACAGGTATTGTTGTACAAGGAAAATGTACAAATGCAGGAAAGTCAGTTGGAATTGACGCACCAGAAGATTGAGCAAACATCCAGGTTGGTAGACGCCGGCAAACAGGCGGAAGGGGTGTTGTTTGAGTTAAAAGCACAGTTGGCCAAGGAAGAATTGAATCTTACGCAGGCTCAGAACAATCTCAAATTGGCTTTGTTGGACCTGGCTCAGATTATTGAAATTGAGGATTTTGAAAACCTGGATGTGGAAATGCCGGTTGATTTGTTAATGGACGAACCTTTGCTGACTTCTGCCGATGAGATATATAATGCTGCGGTTCTACATCGTCCCGAAATTCTCGGTGCCGAATACAGATTACAAAGCAATGAGAAAAATGTGGATATCGCTCGTTCGGCTTTCTATCCTTCATTGAGTTTCGGCGCTTCTTTGGGAACAGGGTATTATGATATGAAAGGTGTTCCCAACGATGTGTTTACAAAACAATTGAACGATAACCTGAGTACCAACTTTGGCTTCAACCTGCAAATCCCCATCTTCAATAGATTAGAAGTTAAAAATCGTGTGAGTTCTTCGAAATTGGCTGTGGAAAATAGCAAGTTAGAGATAGAAAACGCCAAAATGGACCTGAGAAAAAGAATTCAGCAGGCCCATCAAAATGCGTTGGCTGCACAGGCCCGGTACATTGCGGCTAAAAAATCTGAAGAAGCCTCGAAAGAAGCATATCGGTATGCCGAACAAAAATACGAGGCAGAGAAAGCATCTGTGTACGAATTGTATCAGGCAAAATCAAACCAGACACAAGTGTTGGCAGAGCTTTCCCAATCGAAATATGAATATATGTTGAGAATTAAAGTATTAGAGTTTTTAAAATGAGTGCAGAAAGGATAAAAACCCAATTACGCAGGGGCTTTTTAGAATATTGCATTTTGCTGATTCTGAAAGAGAAGCCTTCTTATGCGTCTGATATTATTGAAGCATTGAAAAATGCTAAAATGATAGTAGTGGAGGGGACTTTATATCCCTTGTTGACGAGATTGAAAAATGCTGATATCTTGGATTATCGCTGGGAAGAATCTTTGTTGGGTCCTCCTCGGAAGTATTACGAAATGACGGAGAAAGGCAATGATTTGCTCAATGAGTTAGAGCAATCTTGGGAAGAGTTAAATTCAGTAATTGAAAAATTAAAAAACAAATAAAATTACGTTGCTATGAAACGAACATTTACAGTCAATTTGAACAACACAGTTTTCCACATTGACGATGATGCTTATGAAGTATTAAAAAAGTATCTGCACGATGTTGAAGAACGTCTTTCTCTTGAAGAGAGGAAAGAGGTAATGGCTGACATTGAAAGTCGTATAGCCGAGCTGTTCAACGAAAGATTGCAAAAAGGAAAAACGGTCGTTACCATGGAAGATGTTGAAGCTGTCATCAACATCATGGGCAACCCCAACCAATTTGAAGATGGGGATTTCGATGAATCCGCAAAATCTTCCGGGTCTGACAAAAATAAGTGTAAAAGACCCAGGCGGAAATTATACCGTGATGGAGAAAATGCCATTTTGGGTGGTGTTGCTGCCGGTCTGGCTGCCTATCTGGGCTGGGATGTAGTTCCTGTCAGGATAATTTTAATTTTACTTCTTTTCTTTGGGTGGGGCACGCTTATCCCGATTTATTTGGTTATGTGGTTGATAGTGCCCGAAGCCAAAACCATTTCCCAGAAACTGGAAATGCAGGGAGAAGATGTGACCATTGAGCGAATAAAGGAGGAAGCTCAAAACATCAAGAATTATGTCGAAAGCGAAGATTTTAAGACTTCAACTGCTTCGATTGGACAGAGGTTGGGCAGTATTTTTTTACTATTGGCAAAAATCTTCCTGGGCTTTATTGCCGTAGTGATGGGGTTTGTAGGATTGATATTAATAGGAGCCTTGTTGCTGACTTTATCTTTGATGATTTTTGAACCATCCATGCTGACAGGAGTTTTCCCCGGATGGGAATTTCTTTCCCCGCTTCGTACCGCATTGATGATTTTGGCTTTGCTCTTTGTTATCGGTATTCCCATTTTTATGGTCGTATTTTGGGCAATACGAACCCTCAGGAATAAAAAGACTAAAACCGGAGCCTTACCCTGGGTGATGTTTGTGTTGTGGTTACTCGGTATATTTATGATTATAGGGCTGGGGACCAAAACTTTTTTCCATTGGAGTCAACATGATTTTAATATACCGGGTGTTTATTGGTCGGACGATGTGGATGATGACTTTGTTGATGAGGTGAGGACTGTAAATGCGTTTCAATCTTTAAAAACCGGCGGAGCATTGAAAATTGTTTTGGTGCAAGACACAGTACAGTCAGTTGTTGTGCAGGGTCATCCATCAGCATTGTCATACCTTGTTACAGAAGTTGATGAGGACGGAGTTTTGAATTTGTACAGAAAAAAAGTCAATTTGCATCCCGGTATCAATCGTCCCATTCGTGTCAGCATCGGCACCAATCAAATTGAAACCATTGATTTAGCGGGAGCTTGCTCGTTGGAAACTACCGAAAAATTTCAGGCTGAACACATGAACTTAATCCTGTCAGGTGCCTCATCGGCAGATGTAAACTTAGCTATTTCTCAAAATTTAAAACTTGATCTTTCCGGTGCATCCAAGGCTGAACTTGAGGGACACAGCTATCGGTTGGACGCTGACGTTGATGGTGCTTCTAAATTGGATGCCGAAGAGTTTATCGTAAAAAATGCAGAAATACAGGCTTCCGGCGCCAGTTCAGTCAAAGCCGATGTAAGCGATTCATTAAAGATTCATGTGAGTGGTGCCAGCAAGTTTAAATCCGAGCGAAAACCCTTGTATTTGCAAAAGCATGTAAGCGGAGCATCAGTGGTGAGGGTCAAATAATCGGAAAGTCCCGCAATCCCGGAACTTGTCGTTACTTCAAACCTTTCTTCATTTTTTTGTCTTGACACAAAAAAACGAAGCAAAAAAAGGTCAAGACTGTGCCTGCTTCGCTCAAAAAACTTGCGCTCGATTGACTAAATCGTTCAAACTCGCTGCTGCGCAGCTCAGACAAGAACGATTCTTTACGCCAATCTCACTTGTTTTTTGGCTCACCAGTCAAGGTCAAATGTTCTCGCCAAACAAGAGTTGTTACCAAAGCATATAAGAGAACCCAGAGATTGGTCTGAAGCCAGTCCCTGGGCAATTTCGATTTTGCGACCCGCGATCCTGCGTGAACCCGCACCACGGAACTCGCACCTATTTTATCGTACCACAATTTTCTCTTGCACCTTACCTACTTTTACGATGTACACACCTTGCTGTAGAGCGATGCTGTGCGTGCCTGCCGGAAGTGCTTTGTCATACACTTTGGAGCCTATAATGCTAAATACCGATACGGAAGCAGCAGACGGAACTGTAACCAAAAGGCTGTTTTTACCACTCCGCAAGGCAATACCGCTTTCTGCAAGCGTATGAACGGATGTAGGTGTATATACTTGGATAGTTCCGAAATCTTTCCATACATTAGTTGTTTGATAAGTACTGACACTGCCCAACGGAACGGAAAGCGTAGCAGAAGCTTTCGGCGTAGTACCGCCAAATGTTCCACTTGTTGTGGGAGGTGTTACGGCAAGGCAGGTTACATCATCTAGAAGAGGACAGTTAGTAAACGCATTGTTCACGGTGGTCAATCCCGTTCCTATTTTGACGGTTTTTAGGTTAGCACATTCGTTAAAAGCATAAACATCAATCTGTGTTACACCGTTCCCAATTTCCACGGAGGTTAATGCATTGCACCCATAAAAAACAAAACCGCCAAGTGCTTCTACCGAATTAGGAATTACAATGGAAGTGATCCCGCTATTTCTAAACGCATGACTACCAATCACTTTAACACCTTCGGATAGTGTTACGGTAGTAAGTGAAGATTTATTCTTAAATGCATCGCTCCCCACTGCCGTAACGGCATAAGTAATACTGCCATTCACTACTGAAGCGGGAATATCTACGCTTGTTCCGGCAAATCCGGCATTCAAGCCTACTTCTACTTCTGCCGGAGTTTCAGAAGTGATCTTGTACTCGATACCGCCTGCGGTAAATGTATCGCCTACAGCACCTTGTGCCATACCTGTTGCACACAAAGCAGCTAACAAAAGAGTAAGTAATTGTTTCATAATCGTAAAAAATTTTATTGTTAAAAAATAATGTCAAAAACAAAATAAGACACTGCCGCCACAAATGTAGAAATAAAATGTTGATAAATAAGCGTAAGAGTAAATAAATCAGATTATAACATTGTTTTTTAGCGATGAATGTGGTAAGAAAAAGCGTAAATATCGTTGATTCCTGTTTCCAATTTACCTTATTGCCTTTTCACGATTACTTTATGGGCTGTCTTAAAAGTAGATATTTGACCAAAAACCGACAAGGTGTCTTGGAAGTGTTCAAATGTAGGGTGCTAACTGCAACAGTTGGGCACTTATGAGACACTGCCCAGGCTTAGAATTACAAAGTAAAGTATAATCAAAGTACATTCACTATCGCGTAATACAATAAAAACCCGCCGACTATCAGTTTGGAAATAACGCCAAGTAAAAATCCGATAAACGAACCAAATCCGGCTTTGATTGCTGATTGTGTTTGCTTCCCGCCGCTTAGTTCGCCTACAATTGCCCCAAGGAAAGGGCCGAGAATAATTCCCCAGGGTCCGAAAAACAATCCCACCACCATCCCGATGGCACAGCCCCAAATGCCCCGTTTGCTGCCACCAAATTTTTTCGTTCCCCAAATCGGAACCAAATAATCGAGTACTTGTACTAAAATGACCATGACCAGCCAGAATATCAAAAACTGAGTGGTAAATTGCACTTTTTCAGTAAAGTGTAACAGCAAAATTCCAACGTAACTAACCGGAACGCCGGGTAATACCGGCAAAATAGAACCAAGAATGCCTATGATAATGAGTATAAATGCGAGGATGATTAAAAGTGTATCCATAAATTGGTGTAATTGACGGCAAAAGTACAAAAAAGAGGCGGTGTCTCATAAGTGCCCAACTGCTGTACTTCGACCTTGCTCAGTAACCACGTTACTTTCGATATTCGGGCTCAGTCACACACTTCAGTATGCTCCTTTGCCCTCAATCTCAGTGCCTTGCATTTGGAAACTTCTAAAACACCTTGCGGGTTTTGGTTAAATAGTTGCTTTTGAGACAGCCCCTCTCAAAAATATTGTTTTAAGCTAATTTATTCATTTAATTTTTTTCAACATTTTTCTTCCCTTACACTAATACAAACTTTAAATTTAACGCTCGGGATATGCGTATCAGGCTGGATAGTTGCATATCTGTCACACCTCTTTCAATACGGGATATATAGGAGCGTTTTAATCCGGTGCGTTCCGAGAGTTCCTGTTGTGTTATTTTCATTTCTATGCGTTTTTCACGCAGAATTTCCCCATAATACCAAGCCATTGCTTTTGCGTTAAATTCCGAGCGAGTATTGCTTCCTTTAACGCCATATTTTTTATCAAATTCCTTATTTATGCTTATCAATTGGCGTTTATTAGTGTTCATAATCGTAATTGTTTAATATGTTGTTTGCTTCTTGTATTTGTTTTTTATAGTCTTTTTCAGATTTTTTCAAAATCCGTTTATTAGTATTATTTTGGTAGCTTCAATTACATTCTGAGCGTCAATAGAGAATATTATGGTGCGATATTCGTTAAAACCTACCGAAACACGCAATTCATAAAACTTACTGCCTGTCAGCTTTTTTACAAATTTAGCAGGTATAACTTTAATGGTCATCACGATTTCGATGGCGTAATCAAACTTAGTCCTTGTTCTATCGTCTAATTCGTTCAAAAATGCTTCAAATTCGTATGTTTTGAATATCTCTCGCATTACAGAATTATTTAACGCCACAAATGTAACTAATTAGTTACAAACATACAAATATTTTGTATGTTTTTTATAAAATTGTGTTGTTAATTGTAACTTTGATATTTTAAACAATTTATGTGTTTAGGTATATTAAGTGCTGTGAATTGTTTCAATTTAAAATTGGCTGAAAGAAAAATGGATAAAAAAATAGTGTTTTTCTTGAGTTTTTGTACATTGCTTGCTTCATGCAATATACCGGTAGATAATTTCAAATTGAGAGACGGTGATTTGCTGTTTTCTGTTGGGAAAGGTGAGTCAGAGTTGCTGAAAGCCATTCAGAACGCGACATCAAAGGACGGTGAAATCCCTTTCTCGCATGTTGGGATAGCTTGTATTGAAAATGACTCCGTATTTGTTCTTGAAGCAGCACCAAAACAAGGAGTAGTTAAAACCCCGCTGGCAGATTTTATTGATGAATCGGCAAAAATTGATTCTAAACCAACTGTTGCTGTTGGCAGGATGAAAAAAGTCCACGAAAAATCAGCCAAAGAGGCTCCGCAGAGGGCTTTGATGCATTTAGGCAAAAAATATGATTTTGCATACAGCGAATCAAACGATGATTTTTATTGCAGCGAATTGGTACGTTTTTCTTTCCTGGACAGCAATGGAAAACCGATTTTCCCGGCACAGCCCATGTCATTCAAAAACAAAGAAACCAGACTTGAAGAGCCATTTTGGGTTGATCATTTCAAAAAACTGAACCAGGAAATTCCCGAAGGAGAACCAGGCACTAATCCCGCCGATATGGCGAAGTCAGATTTGATAGAGATAGTTTATAAGTATTATTGAACACAAAAAAACCGGTACAAGATCGCACCAGTTCCCCAAAATATTGTTTTAGGCTATTTTCTTCGCTTAATTTTTTTCAACATTTCTTCGTTTACACTATTATCTACCGGTAGGTTTAAAAACCACACAATTATCCAACCAAAAAGAGGTGTTAAAATAATACTACAGAAAAATTTAAAAATAAAGGATTTTGCTTTTGAAACATCATTCAAGCCTTTGTCGATAAGTGATGCCAACACACATAAAGCAATGTAAATTAAAAATAGCTTTATCATGATTAGTAATCATTTGGTAATGACAAATGTACAAAATTATTTCAAATTTGAAAATTATGGCTTTCTTTTTTTGTGCTTCAAGTTTTTCCCTTTTTGAAGATAATCAAATTATTAATGATAAAGTTTAGTACACCTGAAACTCCCATAGCTAAAAGGTTACAAATCACCACATCCCAACCGGTAAGTCTTTCGATTGCCAGCAATATGATCAATCTGAATATAAAGACACCAAGGCTTGAGAGATTGTATGTTGCGTATTGCTTAAAGAATCTTCTTTTCTTCCCTTGTTCTGTTTTTACTTGCCTGTCTTTCCAAACGTAGAAATAGGAAATAAGAAAATTAACAGTAACAGCACATAGAAAAGAAATTATTGGAGATAATATGTATTTGGTCCAGTAAACACGATTGAAAATAAGGTCGGACAAGAACCAAAGTACGAGCGTGTCGACAATGGTGCCTACTATGCTTGTACCTAAAAATTTAAAATATCGAATTAGAATTTTTGGCATGGGGCTGTCTAATCAACTAAAAAACAGTAAGGTGTCTTGGAAGCGTCCAAATGCAAGGCACTGATCCCGAATATCGAAAGTAACGTGGTTACTGAGCGATGTTGAAGTACAGCAGTTGGCACCTATGAGACACCGTCTTCACTCTTGTTCCGGCATAGGGTCTATCTTAGCATATCCTTTTATATCATTTCTGACAGCTGTTATATACATCAGAGCGAGTGCGATAACTATTACTATTCCGATGTAGTCAAGAGCACCAAAGGTAAACTCTTTGCCACAGAGTGTGAAGCTGTGTGAGAATTCTCTGAGAGGAGCTATTAATGCAAACAGGGTATTGATAATTATCATTATAATTCTGAATTCAGTGGGTCCAAGCTTTGTGTATGTTAGTTTGAATTCCTTTTTCAGATGGGCATTCATACTCACATTGATGGTCATTAAGAGATACATTACCAAAGCCAACAACGCTATTTCAAAATGTACCAGCCCTGATAGACCCACTCCTATGAAAATAATAACTTCGTTAATCGCGTCAAGGGTATGGTCTAAGTAGTATCCGTAAATTGGTCTTTGAGTATTTCTCACCCTTGCCAGGGTACCATCAAGGGAGTCGCCATACCAATTGATAACAAAACCCAAGGAGCTCAGCCATAGGAAATTGATATTCCATGCTGTAAGTATGTATCCTGTGGCTATCACAACAGCACCAAACACTCCAAGGTATGACATCATATCTGACGTTACCCACTTAGGCTGTTTCTCTGCAAGCCAAACTAATAATTTTTTTTCAAGCGCGTTCAGAAAAGAAGTTTGAATTCTTACCGCATCTAATTTATTATCTGCCATGTTTAATATTGATTATAAACCTTATTTCTTAAAAAATCACTAAATTCATTTATGTCTTTATTTTTATAATTCTTTTGCTCTTCAGGTGTGATAATTTCTCCTAAGGCCACCCTCGCAGTTTTACCTTTCTTATTGAAAACTTCAGAAGGAAGTCGAAGTAATCGTATTTTCCAGTCAATAAGCCCTAAAGAATAATAGAAATTTGAGTTTCTGTCTAAAAAATGCACCGGCACTATCGGTAGATTAGCTCTCTTTATTATCCTTATGACCGGTTCTTGCCATTGACGGTCTCTGATGCATCTATCTTTTAGACTTAGGTCTGAAACCGCACCGGAAGGAAAAAGTCCGAGTGGATGCCCGTTATTAAGATGTCTGATGCCTTCTTTAATGCCTCGTAGCGTGTCTTGTGTAGGAGCCTGAACTTCGTTACCTATGGGAGTTACACATATAAAGTTTTCTTCCAATGTTTTTACCCGTGACAGAACATTATTTATAATAATTTTAAAATCTGGTCTTATACGGCCGAAAAGGTCAATCAATATTACCCCATCAAGACTTCCATAGGGATGATTGCTTATGGTGATAAAAGCACCTTCCGGAAGTTTTTGCAAGACTTCAGGATTAAGTACCTGATAATCCATACCTATATCTTTGAGAACGGCTCTTGTGAAGTCTGGACCTTTAAGTGCGAAATTCCTGTCATAAAGATCATTTACCTTATCTATTGCAAGGATACGCATAAGAAATTTTCCAAATGCATTTCCGCAACTTCCTTTAAACAACGGACTTAAGCTTTCAAGCTCTTCTGGCTCAAGTAATGGCATTAGTGTTTTTTATAATTAATTGATCAAAAAATCAAACCTGGGGTAGTCTCAAAATAAATATTCGACTAAAAAACAACAAAGCATCCTGGTCCAAATGCAAGGTGCTGAGATTAAGGGCAGTAAGGGCAGGCCTGCGTGTCCGTCCTCGGTGGCCAAGCTTCTACAAGTTCAGCAAATATCGAAAGTAAAACAGCAATTGGGCAATCGGAGACACCACCCAAGAAATTTCGCGTAAATTTAATAATAATTTAATGAGTATGTAACATATGTTTTACATAAATTACTCTTTCTTAAGTCCTAACTACAACTTTTGTGTTACTTTGTTGTATCTTTGGTGTTCTGAATAAACTGTTTGTCGACGCACATAGGTAGGAGAATGGTTGTGAATTACTTTCAAAAGTTGCAAAGGACATAAACCGTTGCTTAAACGACAGAAGTGGTGCAAAACCGATTTTTGACAATGTAAATGAGTAGTATAATCGAAATATCGTCAAAGGTTCCATGTGACCTTAGTGTAAAAAATAAAAAATAAACACATGAAAAATGTAGTAATTACCGGTGCTTCTTCAGGAATCGGACTAGCAACCGCGAAGCTTTTTGTAAAAAAAGGTTGCCAGGTGTACTGCTTAAGTCGCAGACCTTGTGACCTTAAAAAGGTTATCAACATTAAGTGCGACATTACAGACGAACAGCAGGTAAAAGAAGCGTTCAAGCAAATTCCGAAAATTGATGTTTTACTCAATAATGCGGGATATGGAATTTCAGGCGCAGCTGAATTTACAGAACTTTCAGAAATGAGAAATCAGTTCGAACTCAACGTCTTTGCTCACATGACTGTGACAAAAGCAGCTCTTCCAAAACTCAAGGAGTCAAAAGGAAAGATTATATTCATTTCATCTGCGGCGGCACTTTTTGCAATTCCGTTTCAGGCGTTTTATTCGGCTACAAAGGCAGCTATTGAGGCCCTTGCATCAGCTCTTAAGAACGAGCTCAAGATGTTTGGCGTAGATGTTTCATGCGTACGTCTCGGTGACGTTAAGACTGACTTCACAGCACAGCGTGCAAAGAATTTTGCAGGCGACGATGAATATGGCGGACTCATCGGCAGAAGTGTTGCAGTTATGGAAAGAGACGAGCAAAACGGCATGTCTGCAAAGACCATCGCAAAGGCTCTTTACAAGCTTTCACTCAAAAAGAAAATGCCGGTAATGATCACTGTTGGATTCCGGTATCAGTTCCTTGTATTCCTCAACAACCTTGTCCCAATGAACATAGTAAACAAAATCATTGGCGCAATGTATATGCCTAAGAAATAAGATTGTAAAATACAGAGGAAATATAACTAACTTTGTGGAACAAAACAGACGCACAATATGTTATCTGAATCTTATGCACTTGTAACGGGGGCGAGTTCCGGAATTGGTGTTCACTACGCAATAGAGTTGGCAAAACGCGGCTACAACCTGATTTTAGTGAGCAACGAGGAAGCAATCCACGAGGTGGGGAAAACAATTTCAACCAATTACAACAGTTTAATAAAGGTTTCAACGCTTGTTATTGACCTTGGGCAACATGATTCGGCAAAACACCTACACGAATGGTGTAAACAAAACAGTTTCAACGTTGAAGTGTTGGTAAACAATGCAGGCGTATATAAAAACAGCGATTTTATTGAAACATCTGAGGCTTTTAATATACTTCAAACCCACTTGCACATCACAACTCCGGTAATGTTGTGCTACTATTTTGGAAAAGAAATGTGCGAACGCAGACGTGGTTTTATTTTAAATTGCTCATCCATCACGGCACATATGCCCGTTCAACGATTGGCTCTTTACGGCTCGAGTAAACGTTTTCTGAAAAACTTTTCGCGCTCACTACACATTGAACTCATTGGTAGAGGTGTTGGGGTCACCACCGTATGTCCGGGCGCGGTGGCAACCGACCTCTATCAGCTAAGTAGTAAAAGCAAGAAAACAGGCACAAAAATCGGATATATCATCACACCCGAAAAACTTGCAAAACGCGCATTGAAAAAGATGTTCCGCAAAAAAGTGCTCTACATTCCGTGGTGGGGAAATCGCATCTTTATCGCAATTATTGCCGCTATTCCAACGTGGTTGTTAAAGTATATAAGGAAAAGAGGGATATATTAAATTACGTCACCAGCTCGCTATTAGTCGTGAATTGCTTTCAAAAAATTGTATCTTTGATATTCTGAACAACTGTTGTGTGTCTTGCAAACAACAATTTTGAGCTGTCTACTTTTTATGATGCACTAAGGGCATACGAGGGGTTAAAGCATAAAAAAGACGGGCAATACCAGAACTTTCAGAAGTTATTTTGTTGAAAAGTGGTAAGTTATTAGTAATAAAATAAGCCGATAGAGTCATTCTATCGGCTGGAACGGGGGACTTGCCCCAAAATGGGGACGAAGCACCCCCCGCACCGCAAATATACAACACTTATTTTAAATAACAAACAAATGGACAAAAATGAACAGAAGTAATTTCCAATTTTATTTTTAAATTTGTGCTTTTTAAATGCAATAATTTTTCATCATTTCCACTCGCCAAAAGCCCCACGTTCGGCTGAGCTTACGTTGAAGCCTTGAGGGATTTAGGGGATTCAAATTTTTTTATGAACAAAGACAAAGGCAATATAATAGTTTACAATACCGAAGACGGCAATGCAAAAATTGAAGTTCGTCTTGAAAATGAAAATGTGTGGCTTACGCAGGCACAGCTTGTTGAGTTATACCAATCGAGTAAATCAAATGTAAGCGAACACATCAAACATATTTTTGAAGAAGGAGAGTTGAGTGAAGATATGGTTGTTCGGAAATTCCGAACAACCACTCAACACGGTGCTATTGCGGGTAAAACACAAGAAAAACTAACAAATTTCTATAATCTTGATATGATTATCTCCTTGGGTTACCGTATAAAATCGCGCATAGCCACGAAGTTCAGAATATGGGCTACTGAAAGGCTGAAAGAGTACATTGTCAAAGGTTTTACAATGGATGATGAAAGGCTGAAAAATCTTGGTAGCGAATTATTAGCAACGGAACTGTTAGACTACTGATTCAACATCGCTTTTTTATACAACTTTAACAAAAATAATTGCCCTTATATTTAGATTGTGTTAGATAAATGTCTATCTTTGTGATGTGTTAATCAAGCGATCATTGATATTATGAAGTATTCAGAAATTGAACGTAAACTTGCAAAGGCGGGTTGCTACTGGGTGCGGGACGGCAAGAAACACCCGCAATGGTATAGCCCGATAACAGATAGCTATTTTGATTTGAGTTATCACAAAAGCGAAGAAGCCAAATATGGCACAATGAAATCAATCAGTAAAATATCAGGGGTTAAACTGTAACCCCTGACAAAGAAGAAAGGAGAAAAAACATGAAAGTAGATGTATTAATAGAAAAAGGATTAGACGGAACGTTTGATGTGCACTTTGATCCGGACAAAGAATATAATCTGGGCTTTGGGTTACTGGGGCAAGGTAATACGATAGATGAAGCCATAGAAGATTTTTATTTAAGTCTGAGTGAAATGAAAGAATTGTACAAAGAAAGAAATAAAGAATTTCCCGAAAACATTGAATTTGGTTTCAAGTATGACGTACCTTCATTTTTGGCGCATTACAAAAGCATTATTACACTTACCGGATTAGGTAAGCTAACCGGTATTAATCCGAAACAGCTAAATCATTACGTAACCGGTGTACGTAAGCCAAGTGCGAAAACTGTAGAGAAAATCGAAAAATCTTTACAAACTTTTGGCAAAGAATTAAGTCAATTAGAGTTTGCTTGATTAATACACTCGTAAAATCTTTTAATACCACCGCTCGAGTTTTAACCCGGGCGGTGTTTTTTGCTCCTTTCAAAGCTTCTTGTGAATTGCTTTCAAAAAATTGTATCTTTGATATTCTGAGCAACGAAGTGGTTTGATGAATGAAAATGAATGACTATTTTTGAATGAATTAAAAAATTACAGATTATGAAGACAAGATTACTAATATTAATTCTTATGGTTTCAGTTTGCACTTTTTATGCACAAAGAAACGGATACACAAATCTTGAACAGAACCTCGACGGCGTGAGTGGATTGCAAATCGGCTGACATGTTGTGCAGACTGAATGTCTATGAAGTGCACACAGGAACTTAACAGGTGGATTTGAGAAAAAGTCTATCTGTCCCCAGTCATGGTCAACGTATTTTAGCGTTGGGACATTTGCTGTCAATCCGTTTTGAATTTGTTGGATAATTTCTTTCATGTTCCAAAATTCTTAAATCTGTTATTGATAAAGTTCTTTAAGTTTTTGTTAAACCAATCGTCGGCAATTTTTTTGACAGCTTGATGTACGATCGGATGTTCGTCGATAAATTGGCGTTACAGTGATAGTTCCATCGGTGTTGTGGATATTTGCATAAGGAATCGATGATTGCCATTTGATGGCATTGTCGTGGATGATTTGAGATTGCAACGATTTACGCAACGCACCGGTACGCATCATAAGAGAATCGATTAAATTTAGCCGGTTTCCATGCTATATTGAAAAAAGCTTTTCGCTCAAAGTTACGATCAAATTCATCACCCAATTCAACTTTGATATTTTTTAATAACTGATTGAAAAGTTGCTGATATGTTTTCACTTAAATAGCTATTAATTACGAATTAAATATTACAATTATGGACTTAACTAATTTGCGAAATAAAACCATTTTCGACTTTACGGATGATCTTGAGATTCTTGAGGAGTTGGTGAGTACCACTGATGAAGAAACGTTTTTAAAAGGGTTGACACCCATCGGACGTGCTTTCTCTATGATTGATTACGCTGAATATATTCAGAACGATGAAATGGTCAGAGCTGTAAAAAAAGCCTTTGAGCCTGAATTTTCAAACTTTATTACAGAATAATATCGTTCAAAAAATCTTTGAAATATGGCATTGTTATTTCTTATTTGTCTTTTATTAATTGCCGAAATAATTGTTGAAAAGTTTGCATCACCCAAAAATGTTTTTGTACATTTACACCGGATGGGGGGAACACCACCCCTCGACCCTGACCTTGGGATTAGCTTGAAAAAGTTAGTCCCATTGTATTTTATTGTATCATTGGCGTTTCGAATAGCTACAAAGAAAAGGAAAATTTAATCGTATGCAAACAATACAAATAGTTATAGAAAAAAGTGCCGACTCATACGGTGCATATGCCGAAAATGTGCCCGGTATTTATGGAGCCGGAAACACAGTGAAAGAATGCAAAGAGTCTATATTAGATGCCATAAAAACAGTAAAAACCTTTGATAGCGACCAAATACCGGAAGCATTAAAAGGAGAATACACGATTGCATATAAATATGATACCGAAAGACTTTTGAAGTACTATAAGTGAATTCTATCAAATCTGGCAATTGAATGCATTGCCGAAATCAGAAATTAATACATCATACTCTACCGAACTAAAGAAACTGCTATCGGCAGCATTTAAAAACCCGGATAGTCCGGAAAACCGTTGGTATGCCGTGGTGTGTCAGCTGGCGAAGCTGAAATAGCAGCAGCACTCCGTCAAAATGTGTTAGATGCCGGTAAAGACGCGTACAAAAGTTTCTCAGCTGAAAATCGCCGAAAAGCGATTAACCGGAGCCTCTCCAAAAATTTTGGATTAGATGTAGAAAATTAAATTTGTAAAATTGGAATATGTTTTATAGATTTGTGTTACTAAATAATTGCTAATTATGGAGACGATAATGTTTCTTTTTATTTCGTACGCTGTTATTTGTCTGTTGGTATCAACTACCGGCAGAGAGCTTATTGGATTTACACGAAGGACAACCTTTTTTGTTAAGTTTTTGAGTAATATTTTTTTAACTCCTCTCTTTGGATGGATAATTATAAGGATTTTAAACCTACCAGTAGTAGACGATAGTGTAAACGAAGAAATGATGAAAAAAATTAAGCGAATGGATTAGCTTAAAACAATATTTTTAAGAGCCGGTGCAAATTTATACCGGCTTTTTTTGTCCTTTCACGACGTTGTGAATTGCTTTCAAAAAATTGTATCTTTGATATTCTGAACAACCAAGAACCGTTGCAGAAACAGTAAATCAACTTGTCGCGAGACAAAGTTATCCAGCTTTTTTGAAAAAGTTGGGCGGTGAAGCAAAACATCAGAAGTGGGTAATGCAAAACGGTCTGGGGTATAACGACACTGTCGGAAATTTGAGAAAACTGCTAACAAAGCTGAATATAGATGAGAGCGAATTTGTGAAACAGGCAAATATAATCTTAATGAAAGATTATGAGGGGATAGATAAAGAGATAGAAAACCTGCTTGTAAAAATAAGCAAGACGAAAGATTTGAAACGTAAAAATTCAATCATACTTGCATTTCAGATGATTGAAAGTGAATATTTTCCAATGTACTTAAATACGATTTATTAAAAATCTCGCATCAAAAGACCTTTGTGTCCGCTTGAAAGTTTTGGATATATTTCGTCAGCTCTTTTGTTATCACCGCGCATACGAAACAAAAGGTAAAGATGATAATTGTAGTCATTAATATTGGGGTGTTTTAAGTACAGCTCACGAAATTCTTTGTCTTGAAATCCTTTGAAACGTTGCATTTCAATTTCCGTGGGGTTGTGGTCAAATATTGTTTCCATAGCTGTGTGAATTTTTCACAAAGATAATAAAAAGCGGGCGATTAACCCGCTTTGGTTTTTAATTTATTCCTTACTTCCCGCCCCGTGTTTCTTCCGCAGGATGTTTTGTCTCGTTATAACACATTTACGCGTTGATTTAGGGTTGTTTTCGGCGAGCTTATGTGCCCAGAGTGTTTCCAGCTTACAACCTATCTGTTCTTCGCTAAAACGCTCGTAAATCGCCGCTAACGAACCGAAATAATACTCTTTCTTACCGTCAACCGGGAGAAAGAATTCAACTTTAATGATTTGTGATTTTGTTACTCTGTCTTTCATATCGCTCTGTTTTTAAAAATCAAACTTTTCTTCAACGGGTACAATTCTGATAAGTCAGAAAGAAGTGTGTTGTGAATTGTTTTCAAAAAATTGTATCTTTGATATTCTGAACAACTGCCTGTACTCTTCGCGCCAGGACCATTCAGTTGTGAATTGCTTTCAAAAAATTGTATCTTTGATATTCTGAACAACTGTTAAGCGCTATCACCGAGCTGATGGAGGTTGTGAATTGCTTTCAAAAAATTGTATCTTTGATATTCTGAACAACTATGTTGTCCACATGAATTTTAAAGTTTACGTTGTGAATTGCTTTCAAAAAATTGTATCTTTGATATTCTGAACAACTGATCTGAACAGTTTTACTTTCCATTTTTTGTTGTGAATTGCTTTCAAAAAATTGTATCTTTGATATTCTGAACAACCATCGTGATACAATTTGAATGGGGATACCTGTTGTGAATTGCTTTCAAAAAATTGTATCTTTGATATTCTGAACAACCACTACCTTATGCCGTAGCTAAAGTTTACGGTTGTGAATTGCTTTCAAAAAATTGTATCTTTGATATTCTGAACAACAGGATATCAATATTTCACTTAAACACAGTAAGTTGTAAAGAATATTAGAATTAAAAAATCGTTGTTCAGATCTTATAAATCCCGCTCAAAAGGCGGGATTTATTTATGCTAAAACAGCTCTAATTGTTGATAGGGAGTTTTTACTTCTGTTTCTTTTTTACCGACAAACAATTCCATATTTCCAAATTGCTTGTCGGTAATACAAAGGATACCGATTTGTCCGGCGGGTGGAAGAAAGCTTTTTACCCGTTTGATATGCACTTCTGCATTTTCTCTACTGGCACAATGGCGTAAATAAATGGAAAACTGAAACATAGTAAAACCGTCTTGAATCAGTTTCTTTCGAAAGTCCGCATATATCTTTCGGTCTTTCTTGGTCTCGGTTGGCAAATCGAAAAATACAAGTACCCACATAATTCTATATTCGCTAAACCGTTCCATAATTGTTTTACATTGTTAGTCTAACTAACCAAATGAAGGGTATTTAATCTTTCGGATTTCACCCGAAAAACATTTGTAGAGCGATGCGGTTGTTTGTCCAACAGCAATCATTAACGGACTGCGTTGGTTGTTGATAACCACGTCAAGAACCGGAATATTAAGCAATTGAGCTTTTATCTCTTGCGATAATTCAGAAATATCTATTCCGCTCTCCACAATCTCGAACACCAATTTATCCACGAATGGGCGATAAGGTTCCATAATATCATCGGCGAGACAATAAGCGTTATATTTATTACGATGATGAATCCCTAACGTGGGTAGAAGTCCGCTGGCTATCAACGAGCGAGCCACTACCGCACGAAGAATGGCATAACCGTAATTCAGCAAATTATTAGGTGGTTCGCCCTCTCTACCACGTGTAAAACCCGGGATATTGGGAAATAAATTATTCCAATAATAGACTGCTGCACGTGCTTCGTAGTTATCGGGGTCGCCGCTTTTTACATCATTTGCCCATACAAGCATATTTTTTACCACAACTTTTGATTTGTTTTCCAAAACATAAGCCTGGTTTTGGATTTTCGCCTGAACAGTTTGTTGCCACAATTGTTTTTTTAGCGGAACAGATGCATTTATTTGGTCTCTAAAACGCTCCGTTTGCGTAGTATTTCCTGCAAGAGGTAGCATTAAACCGACCGGCATTCGGGAACCATTACAAGTGATTAAAGCACAGTTGTTTTCAAGCAAAGCCTCCATTAATCCGTGTGTGATAGTTATCTGCTTATTGTCCAGAATAACTACACCAATATCTTCCACTGGAATGGTTTTTACAGCATCTGCCTTAAAACTTTCAGGCAATGTGTCGTTTTTTACCACCTCGGGTAATTGAATAACTAACTGCTTGTTTCGCAAACTTAGATATGTGGGATTGCCAAAGTAGAGTGTTTTTTTGATCATCGTATTATTTTTTCTATTTGACCTAAACGATTTACCTCTAATTTCCAGCAAACAGATTTTATTTGAATCGGTTTTTCAGAGTTGTCCAAAATTGTTTTTCCATCATAAAAATCCTGAACTCTTTCACTTTTACTATTCGTTCCATTTTCGTTTTTGATAATTTCAGAAGCATTGGTGTTTGGGATGAAATGTCCTTCTCCACCTGTACAGCTAACAAACTTATAAATTCTTTTCACTTGTTCAGCAGTCAAATTATTAAAGTCTACAGAAATTGGATTATTTTGTTCATCCTCTGTAGGTACATAAACCAAATCATTTGGTGATAGGTTGAGAAGTAAGCGATGCCCTTTATCATTTAATTCGGGACATGATGGTAAACCTTGTTTTTGTCGCTCTATGACGATGTTTAATGGGATAGTGTCGTAGCTTCTTTTACCTTCATCATCAATATAAATAGCATAGAAAAGGTTTGTGCCAGCTTCTGCTTCCACCCATTTGTGTTTGCTTCCTATGCTATTACCTAAAGCAAATCTTTTTTCACCACTTTCTGCAATTGGTAAATTATAAACAGGTATTTTTCTTTTCGAATTGAATTTTTCAATACCTTCGATTGAAAAAGCAGTATTTATGTCATTATTGTTGTTTTTTAAATGATTGAACAAATCGTTTTTTAAAGTTCTATCAGATATTTTATTTAAGAACTTTATCATGCTATCAAAACTTGTTATTCCTCTGCCATTACTCCTATCCGCAAGTTTTAGTATAGGCATTCTTTTTCTGAACTTCTTACTCCTAATATTAAAATCTGTTGTTAAAATAACATTTCCATCTTTATCTTTTATCGGATTTTTCATTAAAAACTTTTGTGTGTCAGTTATTTTTCTATTATTAAGATTAAAATATTTTTCTACTTCATTTCTTACATAATCATCAATAATAAAATCTTTTTTTCCAACATTTTCTGCGATTTTCAGATTGTCAAAACTATATTCTTTCAATCCATATGGCATTGGCACATGCAGCGGTTTCCTGATAGCCCAACTATCTCCTTTTTCTTGTTTTACCAATACTTTTTTCATTGAACCGTCAGATTGTTTCTGCCATTTTTGGTAATAATTCGTGGTTTTGTTGATTACACGATTGTTTTTCTTGAAACTAACGATTACTTTTTCCAATTGATTTTTTGCGTCAGCAGGGAAATTAGCCCAAGGTTTGATATACGCTTTTGGAACTTTTCGCTTTTCAGTTTTATCACTTTGTACCCAATTACCTTCTTTGTCTTTTACCATCTGTTTTATTTTAATGCGCTCGAACTTTCTTAGTATTTGTGCTAGTCCTTTTTGTAAATGGTGTTTTTGAGATTTAGCATTTTCATTATTTAGATATTGAACGTGTTCACGAGTAGCGCATGCAATCACAAGAGCGTCTAAAGCATGATGTCGATGGTCAATCCGTTTCATTTGGAAACCTTTTGAGTATTCTAAAGGAATTGCGGGTATAGTATGCCCCTCCCTGTTTTTTGTTGTAAATTTTTCTGAATTTGTCAAGTGATTCATTCTTTGGAAACGAGGCAGAATTAATTCGTTCCATTTGTCGTTTAATCCCCAACTATGTTTCAGTTTTGAAGTAATGGCTCCAGTTACAGGAATTAAATTTACAGAATTAACACCATTGTCATTCGTATCTTTTCTAACTATATTGGATAACAAGCCACTGACATATTTACTAATATATCGTGTGTCATTAAGCTGACGGTCAATCATTTTATCAGGAATGTCGTCTAAAAGCAAGTTTCTACGTTTTTTATTATTGTTTTTATAGTGTTTGAGAACGAAGTTTGTATATTCACTTTCATTAAATATTGTAACTGTTTTTTCTCCGATTTGAACTATTTGCCCACAATGATTTTTTATAAAATCTAATCCCAATTTGTTGCTTTTTAACAAATTGACTTCTGCTTCACAAATTACTCTATTACTATAGCTGTCATCAAAATATCGACTTCTTGGGATAATGTGGTCAATCTCATAAGCTGGGGTAAACAGCTTACTTAATGGTATTATCTTACCCGTATAAGGTGATTGATACTTTTGTTCTAACCACAGTTTGTAACGCAATATTTCTGCTTTTGTGGGTTCAGATTTGTTAGAAATATCAAAAACATTTTTTGCTTCGTTAGTGCCTGCATCATCAAATTTTTCATTTTTTAGTTCTTGATCTGAAAATTGCTTTAAGACATCATCTTCATAAATTTTTAAAATATCAAACTGAGAGCGTGAATAAGGTCTTATAGGATTATTACCTTTTTGATAAAACGTGGGGTTTTCATTGTCTTTACAGTAATCAGAAAAATCTTCCTGATTTTTAAAGCAGTCATCTTTAGAAAACTCTAACAACATCTTTTTTATTCTGAGATTAGTTGTTTCATTTTCTGAAATATTGTTTGTTATTGCTTGTCGGTCTTCTGCTGTGTTTTTTAAGTCGCGTCCCAGCTCTATATGAATTTCATCAAAAACTTTTGGATAGCTTTTAACTTCACTTTTTTTATGTTCATCATACACCATTGTTGGCTGTAAATTTTGTCTTATTGCTTCTTGTTCCCAAATATCTTTTACAACTCGTAGTGTTTCAGTAACCACTTGCTCAACAATTGGATTTCTTAGGCTGTGTTGACGAAATTCGTATAAAAACTCCTGTATATCATTCGACATTATCCACTTATCGGATGTTGCCGAGTGACGTCCGTAAACTAAGTAGCTTGCTTGATAGAGTCGTAATCCGCGAATAAAATCAATAATGTCAGAGTTTTTAAGTTTGAAAAAGCTTTTCAATACCTGTTTTGGGATAGCATCGTCAGCAACATTTTCAATGTCTGTTTCGCTCTCAATATCAGCTAATCCTTCTTTAATAGATTTTGCTCTTTTTATCACATTTTGAGGAATTTCGCTTTCCTCCCAATATCGTCCTAAACGCATCAATGGCAATAGTTTTTTGATTGCTTTTTCTGAAAAAGAACCGTGTTCGCTTTCAAAGGGTTTAAAACTTTTAAAGCTTTCAACAAAAGAGATCTCATCTAAACTATTCTTATTTGCAAATTTGGCTAAAGCTTTTTCAAACTCATTTTTATCTTTTACCGAATAGATGATATGCCACAGCTGATATTCTTTTTCTTTTGTTAAGAAATCAGCAGGCAGATTAATTACATTTTCTAATCTTTTTCGGATTTCACTGCCTGTTGGATTACAAGGATATTTTTTTGACTTATCTTCTTCTTTGTCTTTAGAGTTATCAAAAACATAGTTCCAACGGTATTTGGGCAATAACTCCTTAATTTTTTCCTTTAACTTCGATCTTACTTTCGTATTAATTTTTTCGTCATTTAGTCTTGGAAACAACTCTCTTTGTTCTTTCTCAATGTTATTTCTGTAAGTTTCTTCAATCAAGTATTCGATAAGGTCTTTATTGTTCACTTCATCTTTTGCCATTAAAAACTCGAAGAGTTTTTCCAAATCAGTTGTATCTTTAATAAATTTAGATGTAACATCTTTGTCATCTGCTCTGGTATATATTTTCAGATTATAAAGCCACTGCCATACTCTAAACTCCTGGTAATAAGGATTTGATTTTGGAATACCTTTTAAGTACTTTTTAACAATAATATCATTTCCGTTTTTATCTTTCTCAAAAACCCCCTTAATTGGATTTTCATTTTCATCTTTTTTGTTGATTTTATGTTTCCTGTATTCCAACGAACAGTTTCCGATGGTAGATTTTTGACTACGCAGTGGTCGTTGATAAAAAATAATATCATCTATGAACAGATATGTAATGTCTTTTTTTGAAATATTATTTTTATGATCTTCATTATATTCGTATAACTCATTAATGCAGGAGTTATAAAGATTTTTATCTCGTAATTCAGAATGGTGTTTCTTTTGTTCTTTTAGAATTTGCTTAAGTTCGTCTTTATAAAACTTTCTTTCAATAGTGCGAATTAATTTGCCTCTAATCTTTTGATTTGGTTGTTGAAGTAGTGTGTCATAAATATATGCGCCAACTGTTTTTCCACTGTTTGTGATGGTTATTTCAGTTCTTGCTTTAATTTTTTTATAGATTTTATTTTGAGCTTCTGTACTCATTGCATCAATTTCTTGAAAAGAGGGAAGAGGAGTTATTTTTCGCTTTTCTTTACCTGTTGTGTCAGATTTTCTATCTTTCACTGTCTTGATATTACCTTCATCGTCATATTCTTCTGTAATTAAAAATTCCCTTTCTGTATTTAGCCAATTGGGTTCTTCTAAAAAAGTTGCAGAGTATTCCCAACCATTTTCAAAAGTCATTTTATACCAAGTTTTATTGTCATTCTTTTTGTCTTTTTCTCCTTTTTCTACGGAAACAACTTTCAGCAAAGTACAATACTCTTTTATATTGTTTTTTTCATCATCTTCCCCACGAAGTTGATAATATCCTCGCTTTTGGTTGAAATTTAAAAGTATCCAAGCTAATTCTTCCTTCTCTATTTTTTGGGAAAGAGCTTTTTTGCGTAAATAGTAAATTGTCCAATCGTAAGGAATTTTTGTTTCTTCACCGTTTGGCTTGATGTAAAATAATTGTGGTTGAGTTTCTCTAAAATCTGCAACCATTTCCTCAAAACTTTTTTGGAAAATAAATTCAAATTTCCCATTGGAGTTCTTCCTATATGCTATTTTAGGCTCTTTATCTTTTTTAAATTGTCCTAACCTATGTTCGAAGTCTATTTCATTAGCGTAGTGTTGTGGTAAAAACCCCATAATATTCAGCACTCTGTGTAGTCGTTCTCTTCGCAAGGCATCTCTTTCCCCTAATCTGCGAGTTCCTCTAAAATCAGTTCTTATTCCTGTTGGAGTAAAAGCCTGTCCTGCTTTGGCTTTTGATAAAGGTAGTCCTGAACTATACCTACTCAAAATAGCAGGGTCAGAGGGGAGGATTCTACTTCCTAACCCTAAGATCTCTCCTTGTTGGTTTTCAAAGTTATGATTGATCAACGCCCAACCAATGCTATTTGTACCCAAATCCAATCCTAATATTCTTTTCATGATGTCTTGATGTTAATCAGTTTGTTTTTTAATGTTAAATTTCAGGCTTTGAAATTAGATGTTTTATTTTATTTCCCCAAATATTTGGAGATTTAAACAAACATACCTATATTTGTCACACAATTTTTGAAGCAATTCACAATAAGGATTATTCCGTTGTGAAAACATTTAGCGCCTCGCCTATCTGCGGGGCATTATTTTTTCCCCCACAACCCCTTCAACCAATCTCCCAATTTCTTTTCGGCTGTGTTTTCCTGCACTTTCCAGATGCGGTGGTCGATCAATTCATCGGGCATGAATTGCTGTTTGACGAAATGGTTGGGGTAGTCGTGGGAGTATTTGTAGTCAGCACCGTAGTTCAGGTCTTTCATCAATTTGGTGGGGGCATTTCGTAAATGTAGAGGTACAGGCAGGTTGCCGGTCTCTTCTACCAAAGCCAGGGCATCGTCGATGGCCAGGTAGGCTGAATTGCTTTTCGGGGATGCGGCTAAATAAATGGTGGTTTCTGCTAAGATGATCCTGCCTTCGGGCCAGCCGATTTTCTGAAGGGCATCGAAACAGGCATTGGCTAACAGCAAAGCATTGGGGTTGGCTAATCCTATATCTTCGGCTGCGGAAATAACCAACCTGCGTGCTATGAATTTGGGGTCTTCGCCGCCGGCGATCATGCGTGCCAGCCAATAGATGGCTGCGTTGGGGTCGCTGCCGCGGATAGACTTGATATAAGCGGAAATGATGTCGTAGTGTATTTCCCCATCTTTGTCATAAGCCATGGGATTTTGCTGCAGCTTCTTTGTGACAACGGCATTGGTCAGGTGGATGGTTTCGCCCCGGTTGGAGGAACTGACAAGCTCAATGATGTTTAATAATTTGCGGGCATCACCCCCTGCAAAACGTAAAATGGCTTCGGTTTCATCAACCTGGATGTCTAAATTTTTTAACCGTTCATCTGTTTTGATAACGCGGTGCAGCAGTTCCAACAAATCTTCATCATCCAATGGCTTCAATACATATACCTGACAGCGAGAGAGTAGGGGAGTGATAACTTCAAAAGACGGATTTTCGGTGGTGGCGCCGATCAAGGTAATAGTCCCGTTCTCAACAGCTCCCAACAGAGAGTCCTGCTGCGATTTGCTGAAACGATGTATTTCATCTATGAACAATATCGGTCTTTTGCCTTGAGTAAATAAACGGTTGGATTTTGCTTTTTCTATGACTTCTCTGACATCTTTTACACCGGAAGTAACGGCACTCAAAACGTAAAAGGGACAATCCAGTTGCTTGGCAATGATCTTTGCCAAAGTTGTTTTTCCTACGCCCGGCGGTCCCCACATGATAAAGGATGCAATATGTCCGGACTCTATCATCTGGCGCAAAATGGCTCCCTCACCGACCAAATGTTTCTGACCGACAAATCCGTCCAATGTTTGGGGACGCATACGTTCTGCTAAAGGTTGCATGTCTTTTTTCGTTTCTTGCAAATGTACTTGATTTTTTTGAAAATAGGCTAATGCTGCATCTTTTTCAGAATTAGCTTTTTACAATCAGAAATATTTAACTATTTTTGTGGGGATTATTCTCGGAGAGATTATAAATCTGTATTATAGTGCGTAATTAAGTCAATATCAACTATAAATCATTTAACATTGAAAACATTATTGATTACCGGAGGTGCCGGCTTTATTGGTTCGCATGTGGTGCGACTTTTTGTGACTAAATACCCTGAATATCGCATTGTAAATTTGGATGTCCTGACTTATGCAGGTAATTTGGAAAATCTGCGGGATATTGAAAACCTGCCTAATTATACTTTTGTCAAAGGAGACATCACAGATGAAGTGTTGGTTCCCGGGTTGTTTGCCAAATATCAATTCGATGGAGTTATTCATCTGGCGGCTGAATCGCACGTGGACAGGTCGATTACCGATCCTTTTGCTTTTGTGAGGACCAATGTTTTTGGTACAACAAATTTGCTGAATGCTGCCAAAAATGCCTGGAAAGACAATATGACAGGGAAGCTGTTTTATCATGTTTCTACTGATGAAGTATATGGCTCTTTGGGCGATACCGGGTTCTTTACTGAAGAAACCGCCTATGACCCCAGAAGTCCGTATTCGGCTGCCAAAGCTTCTTCCGATCACTTTGTGCGTGCTTATTACCACACTTATGGTTTGCCTATGGTGATTTCCAACTGCTCGAATAATTATGGTTCACATCAGTTTCCAGAGAAGTTGATACCGCTGGCCATTCATAATATTAAAAACAACAAGCCCATTCCTATCTATGGGAAAGGTGAAAATGTGCGCGACTGGTTGTGGGTAAATGACCATGCACAGGCGATAGATGTGATCTATCATAACGGAAAGAATGGTGAAACCTATAATATTGGTGGTCATAACGAATGGACGAATATAGATTTGATCCGCATGTTGTGCAAGATCATGGATAAAAAATTAGGGCGTCAGCCCGGAGAGTCCGCTAAGTTGATTACTTTTGTCAAAGACAGAGCAGGACATGATTTGCGCTATGCCATTGATCCCACCAAATTGTCGGAAGAATTGGGATGGAATCCCTCTTTGCAGTTTGAAGAAGGGCTGGAGAAAACAGTAAGCTGGTATTTGGCTAATCAGGAATGGATGGACCATGTCACTTCCGGTCAGTATCAGTCTTATTATCAGAAGCAATACGGTGAAAGATAAAACAAACAATTTGTTTTTAATATAAAAAATATTATCTTTGCAGCCGATAATGAAGTGTGGAGGGGACTGAATGTCCCCTTTGTTATTGGAAGAAACAAAACAATAATGGATAAAGATTTTATAAATCAGTTGGTTAAAGAATATGTTCACGAGAAAGAATTATATCTCGTAGACCTGAATATTGCTCCTGATAATCGCATCAAAATTGAAATTGATTCCTTTGAGGGAGTTAGTATCGATGATTGTGCTGATTTAACAAGATTTATTCATTCAAACTTGGACAGGGATGAGGAAGATTACGAGTTGGAAGTCAGCTCTGCCGGCATTGGTTCTCCTTTCAAAATTCATCAACAGTATTTAAAAAATGTGGGTAAGGAGGTGGATGTTGTTACTGTTCATGGCGGAAAGTTTAGTGGAGTTTTGAAGTCTGTTACCGATGAAGGCATTCAGTTAACGACCACGCAAATGGTAAAACCGGAAGGTGCAAAACGTAAAACCACGGTTTATGAAGATGTATATTTAACTTTCAAGGATATTAAAACAACAAAATTGATTATTAGATTCAAATAAAAACATGGGCAAAAAAGAAGCTGTTAATTTGATAGATACTTTTTCAGAATTTAAAGAATTAAAAGGTATTGACAGGATGACGCTGATAGCTGTGATGGAAGAGTCATTCAGAAGCGTTATCTCTAAAATGTTCGGCAGTGATGATAATTTTGATGTAATTATCAATCCTGATAAAGGTGACTTCGAAATATATCGTAACCGCGTTGTGGTAGAAGATGATGAGTTTGAAGATGAAAATACGCAAATCAAATTGTCCGATGCTAAAAAAGTGGATGAGGATTTTGAAGTGGGTGAAGAGGTGACGGATGCACTTGACTTTATGAGTTTTGGTCGCAGGGCAATTCTGAATCTCAGACAGACCTTGTCTTCAAAAATATTAGAATTGCAAAAGGAGAATGTTTTTGCAAAATACAGCGAAAAAGTTGGGCAGATCGTAAATGCCGAACTATACCAGATTTGGAAAAAAGAAATGTTGTTGCTGGACGAAGAAGGCAATGAGTTGTATTTGCCAAAGTCAGAACAGATACCAACCGACTTTTATCGCAAGGGAGATACCGTACGTGCGGTAGTGGCCGTGGTTGAGAAAAAAAACAACAATCCTAAAATCATACTTTCCAGGGTTTCACCGGTTTTTTTAGAAAGATTGTTTGAACTTGAAGTTCCGGAAATCAATGAAGGCCTGATCACTATCAAAAAAATTGCCCGTGTGCCGGGAGAAAGAGCCAAGGTGGCCGTTGAATCTTACGATGACAGGGTTGATCCGGTGGGAGCTTGCGTGGGTGTTAAAGGATCACGCATTCACGGGATTGTTAGGGAATTACGCAATGAAAATATCGATGTTATTAATTTTACGAATAACATAAGTTTATTTATTCAACGCTCCTTGAGTCCGGCAAGAATATCTTCCATCCGTCTCAACGAGGCAGAACAAAGAGCCGAGATCTATATGAGGCCGGAAGAAGTTTCCCTGGCTATCGGGAAAGGTGGGCTGAATATTAAACTTGCAAGCATGCTCACCGGATACACATTGGACGTGTATCGTGAACTTGATGATGAGGAAGAAACAGAAGATATCTATCTGGACGAATTCAATGATGAAATTGAACAGTGGGTTATCGATGTGTTTAAAAATATTGGATACGATACCGCTAAAAGTGTGTTGGCCGTACCACGTCAGGATCTGATCAGAAGAACTGATCTTGAAGAAGAAACCATTGATGAGGCCCTGGCAATATTGCGGTCTGAATTTGAAGATGAGGAACATTATCAGGAAGAGTTTCAGGATGAAAACCGGGATATTGACTTAGAAGAGGAAAGCGTAAAGGAAATTCAAGAAGAAGAGCGACCCGGAGAACAAGAAGAAATTCAAACGGAAGAAGAAGAAGTTCAGGACAAAATTCAAGGAGACAGTCAAGAAGAGTAGCAATCTAAATAGCCGAGAGAGTTTCCAATTGTCAAACGTTAAAAAATAACATACTATTATAATATGCCCATTAGACTAATTAAAGCTTGCAAAGAATTGAATATCGGTATCTCTACCGCTGTTGATTTTTTGGCTAAAAAAGGTAGTACAATCGAAGCTGATCCTAATTATAGGTTGTCGGATGATTTGTATTTGCTGTTGGCCAAGGAATTCAATAAGGATATGGCATTAAAATTAGAGGCAGAGCGTATGACTCAGGAGCGTCTTCAAAAGGAAAAGGCGACAACCGTTGCTTTGGAAGGATATGGAGAACAGGCACCTGAAGAAAAACAGGAAGAAGTATTTACTGTTGAAACTCCGACGGATCGCCTGCTTAAACTCAAACATGTCGGCACGATTGAATTGGATGAACCGAAAACGAAGAAGGAAGAAGCTAAAGATGTCAGAGAAGTTAGGGAAGTTAAAGAAGAAGTCAAAGAAGTTAGGGAGGAAGCTTCTGTAAAAGAAGTGGCGTCTGTTGCTCAAACAGAGGAAGGGCCAAAAAAGGAAGTTGAAGAAGATGCAGTTGCTGTTCCGGCTAAACCAAAAACCAAGACGAAAGCTAAAGCGAAAACGAAAACTGCGGCACCGGCTAAGCCGATAGAAAAGGTTGAAGATGTAAAGGAAGAAAAATCGGAGGTAGAAGGTACAGAAGATCCTGAGGAAGGGGAATTGTTTTCCGTTTCCATTCCCACTCCGGACATTAATATAAAGATTAAAGGTGAGTTGGATTTGGATGCCATCAATCAAACAACTCGTCCGAAAGCCAAGACGCGTGAGCAGAAAAAGAGAGAAAGAGAAGAAAAGTCCAGATTAGCCCTCGAAAATAAGAAAGCCTTTTTGGATAAACGTGAGGATAGTAAAAAGAGAAAGAAACGAGAGAGATTTTCCACTCAAAAGATTGATGTTGAGTATTTTCCGGCAGACCAGCAGAGAAGATCAGACTCACGAGGTGCCAAAGTAGATAAAGACAAACTGAGGAAGCCTTTGAAAACTGCTGTTGATCAGGAAGAAGTAGAACGTCAGATCAAGGAAACCCTTGCCAGGATGGCAGCTTCGGGCAGGAGAAAAAGCAGCAGGGGAGCCAGGTATCGTAGAGAGAAACGAGACAGCGCGTCTGCTCGTCAGACCGAATTGGAAATCCAGGAACGTCAGCAGGAAAAAGTATTAAAACTTACGGAGTTCGTAACTGTGAGTGAATTGGCTGTGATGATGGATATTTCTGTCAATCAAGTTATTGCTACCTGTATGAGCATTGGTGTGATGGTATCTATCAATCAACGCCTGGATGCCGAAACCATCAATATCGTCGCTGATGAATTTGGCTTTACTACGGAGTTTGTTAGTGCCGATGTGGTGGAAGCAATTGGAGATGATGAGCCGGATCGGGAGGAAGATTTGGAACAACGGGCACCCATTGTAACTGTGATGGGACACGTTGACCATGGTAAAACTTCTTTGCTTGACTATATTCGTAAAACGAACGTGATTGCCGGTGAAGCCGGAGGAATTACGCAACATATTGGAGCCTACAATGTAAAATTGGATAACGGCCAGCGCATCACTTTTCTGGATACACCCGGTCACGAGGCCTTTACAGCTATGCGCGCAAGGGGTGCTAAAGTGACTGACATTGCCATCATCATTGTTGCAGCTGATGATAGTGTGATGCCGCAAACCGTTGAGGCAATCAATCATGCATCCGCTGCCGGTGTTCCCATCGTTTTTGCTATTAATAAGATTGATAAGCCAAGTGCAAATCCCGATAAGATCAAGGAAGCCCTGGCTAATATGAATTATTTGGTAGAAGAGTGGGGAGGTAAATATCAATCACAGGACATTTCTGCAAAGCAAGGTACCGGCATGGCAGAATTGCTGGAAAAGGTGTTGCTTGAAGCTGAATTGCTCGAATTAAAAGCCAATCCTTCCCGACGTGCTGTGGGTTCAGTTATAGAATCTTCCCTCGACAGAGGAAGGGGTTATGTTGCTACTGTATTGGTAGAAAACGGTACGCTTAAAATGGGTGATATTGTTTTGGCCGGTACTTATTTTGGCCGGATCAAGGCCATGTTCAATGAGCGCAATCAGCGCATTGAAGAAGCAAGGCCGGCAGAACCCGTATTGATTCTTGGTTTGAATGGAGCACCGCAGGCAGGCGATAATTTTAATGTGATCCCTACTGAGCAGGAAGCGAGAGATATTGCCAACAAACGCGAGCAATTACAGCGCGAACAAGATATCCGGACCAGGAAGCACTTTACTTTGGATGAGTTGGGTCGTCGTATTGCATTGGGTGATTTCAAAGAATTGAATATCATTGTTAAGGGTGATGTGGATGGCTCTGTAGAGGCGCTTGCCGATTCCTTGCAAAAATTGTCGACAGAAAATATTCAGGTGAATGTGATCCACAAAGCCGTTGGAGCTATATCCGATTCAGATATTTTATTGGCTGCTGCATCCAACGCCATTATCTGTGGTTTTCAGGTACGTCCTACTGCTTCGGCAAGAAAGATGGCTGAACAAGAAGAAATTGATATTCGCTTGTACTCAGTGATCTATGATGCAATAGAGGAAATCAAATCTGCGATGGAGGGCATGCTTTCTCCTGAAATTAAAGAAGAGGTTACTGCCACCATTGAAGTACGTGAAATTTTCAAAATCACTAAAGTTGGTACAATTGCCGGATGTATTGTACGGGAAGGGAAGGTCAAAAGAAATAATAAGGTGCATGTTATTCGTGATGGTATCGTAATCTATACCGGTGAATTAGAATCCCTGAAAAGATTTAAAGAAGACGTGAAGGAAGTGGGTACTAACTTTGAATGTGGATTGAATATTAAAAACTTCAACGACATCAAAGTAGGTGACATCATTGAAAGTTTTGAAGAAACTGAAGTACGAAAAACCCTGGATTAGAGCAGAGTGATTAAAATGCCGGAGGATTTAAATAATTAGTTACTTTTGCCGAAACAAATTTTTGTAATCATGAGGAAATATATTTCATTTTTCATTTTAGGCTTTATATGTTCATTCGGGATCTTTGCACAGCAAGAAACAGTTCAAAAACGAGTTACACCTGTTCTCCAAACTGCCCCTGCACCGGTTGTGTTTTCCGATGACACCCTTTTCTATATTGATGTACGTCAGGTTTCTTCGACTCCTAAAGAAAGAGCAGAGGATATTTCGGAACGCCTGGAAAAAATTTTTGATGAAGATCTTTATAGAAAGAATGGAATTGCTACCATAACGGATGGACCTTATGTTGATGTAATTTGCGGTGATCTCATCATCATGAGTCTGTCTGATGAAGATGCACTAAGCAAGGGTGTTTCCAATCAGGAGTTGGCGGATCAATACATTGCAGTGATCGATGAAGCATTTAAAGAGGCATATAAAGAAAGAAGTTTACTGACCATTCTCACCCGAATTGGGTTGGTGTTGTTGGTCCTGACCGGTATTTGGCTGATGATCATGCTCATTCAAAGAGGGCATAAATATGTTGAGCGGAAAATAGAAGAAAACAGTCACAAATGGTTAAGAGATTTTTCTTATAAGGGATACATGCTCATCACCGCTCAGCAGGCAATGAACTTGATTAATTGGGTGTTGAAATTGCTAAAATGGGTGATTATTATTCTGCTGATTTATCTGTTGCTGCCACTTTTGTTTAGTATTTTTCCTTTTACCAGGGGATGGGCGTCCACTTTATTTGGGCTGGTTTGGAGTCCTTTTAAGAAAATGGTAATCGCTGTGTGGAGATATCTTCCGAAATTGTTTACCATCATAGTTATTTGTTTCGTTTTTAAATATCTGATCAGGTTTGTTAAATACTTTTTTAAAGAAATTGAATCAGAAAGATTAAAAATAGGTAATTTTCATTCCGATTGGGCAATTCCTACTTTCAACATAGTCAGGGTATTGCTTTATGTTTTCATGTTTGTCCTGATTTTCCCTAACCTTCCCGGTTCGGAATCTCCTATTTTCCGTGGTGTTTCCGTGTTCTTAGGGTTGCTGGTGTCATTGGGATCATCAACGGCGATTGGCAATATTGTAGCCGGATTTGTCATTACCTATATGCGTCCGTTTAAAATTGGGGACAGAATTAAATTTGGAGATGTCACCGGAGATGTAATGGAAAAAAACTTATTGGTAACTCGTTTGCGCACGATTTATAATGAAGAGATCACCATTCCCAATTCTTCAATATTATCCGGAAATACCACCAATTTTTCGGCTATGGCAAAAACAGAAGGCTTAGTATTAAGCGTTACTGTCAGTGTCGACTATAAGTATCATTGGCAAGATATACATGAAGCGCTGTTAGAGGCAGCCTCACGGACTTCCAAGGTATTGAAAGATAAAAAGCCCGGTGTTCTTCAAACGGCTTTAAATGATTTTTATGTAAGTTATACATTGTGTGTGTATACTCATGAAACCAATAGTTTTAATCCGATTTATTCGGAATTGTATCAGCATATACTTGATGTATGTAAAGAAAGAGACATTGAAATTGTGTCTCCGCACCTTTTTACATTAAAGCAAGATGAGCCACCTAAAGGTAAAAAATAATGTCATTTTTTGCTGATTGAAAAAACTTCTCTATCTTTGCACTCCGAAATTTCAAAAAATAAATATTAAATATACAAATCAAAATAAAGAACAACTATGATTGTAGTTCCGGTAAAAGAAGGTGAAAACATTGAAAGAGCTTTGAAAAGGTTCAAACGAAAATTTGAAAAAACGGGTGTTGTTAAAGAACTCCGTCGTCGTCAATATTTTGACAAGCCTTCTGTTATAAAGCGTGACCAGAAAATGCGCGCTGTTTACGTGCAAAAATTGCAAGACGAAGAAGAATAAAAGACCTCAATAAATAAATCGAAAATAGTTTGTTTTTTTGATTTATTTCTTTTATTTTCGTTGCAGAATTGGATACAATCATGTTAAATGGGTTTCTGCAATATTTACAGTATGAGAAGAATTATTCTTCTCATACTGTTTTATCTTATAGCACGGACATCAATCAGTTTTTCCATTTTTTAAAAACTGATCCGGAGCATTTTTCACCAAGTGATGTAGAGCCTGTTATGGTTCAGCAATGGATACTTGAAATGATGCAGCGAGGCATGAGTGCCCGGAGCATTTCGAGAAAAGTGTCAGCCTTGAAATCTTTTTGGAACTATTTGCTGAAACAAAATCTTGCACAGGTAAATCCCACTTTAAAAATTGTTTTACCCAAAATCAAAAAGCCTCTTCCCGTGTTTTTTAAACACAGAGAGGTCAGTCAGGTTATAACAGACCCGCACATTCCTCAGGATAATTTTGAGCGCGTAAGAGATGTGTTGATTGTGGCGGTATTTTATATGACAGGTATCAGGCTGTCGGAACTTATCAATGTCAAGGAAAGTGACGTTGATCTTGTTGCAGGAGAATTGCGGGTGATAGGAAAACGTAATAAAGAACGCATCATTCCGCTCGACAAACTGTTGTGTGAGAAGATATCAGCCTATATAGACAAGAAGGAAGAATTTGTCGGACCGGGCAATTCATATTTGTTTGTAAGAACAAATGGAATGAAGATGTATCCCAAATTAGTTTCCAATATTATCCGCAAGTTGATGTCGCAAGTCAGCACCCTGCCACAAATCAGTCCCCATGTTTTACGGCATAGTTTTGCTACTGCTTTGTTGGATGGCGGTGCAGATATCAATGCAGTGAAGGAATTGTTGGGACATAGTTCTTTGGCAGCCACACAGGTTTATACCCATACAGGTTTTGAGACATTGCATAATATATATAAACAAGCTCATCCACGAGCTAAATAATTAATCGAGCCAAATAACAATATAAAGAAGGAGGTGATTATGAATTTAAGAATCCAGTCTATTAATTTTACAGCAACGCAGGCGTTGGAATCCTATGTAACGAAGAAAACCAAGAAATTGAATCGTTTGTTTGATGATATTATCAATGTGGAGGTATATTTAAAGGTGGTAAAACCGGAAACGGCAGCCAACAAAGAGGCAAGTATAAAAATATCCGTTTCTTCTGCTGAATTTTTCGCTTCCAAGGTATGCGATACCTTCGAGGAAGCCGTTGATTTGTCATTGGAGGCACTTGAGCGTCAAATTGTAAAATTCAAGGAAAAACTCATTAAAAAATAAAATATTGCATATAAAGTTTTGTAGTTCGAAATTTTTGCGTAAATTTGCAAGCCGTTTAAATAAGGGTGTTTAAGCGGCTTTTATTTGACTAAGAGTATTAATTATCAATACATTGCCTCTTTAGCTCAGTTGGCCAGAGCACGTGATTTGTAATCTCGGGGTCGTTGGTTCGAATCCGACAAGAGGCTCAAAAGCGATGAATGCAAGCCTAAAAGTTCGAAAATTAGGGCTGTTTTGCATTTTTTGAAATGATGAAACAGGGCAGTTACCAAAGTGGCCAACTGGGGCTGACTGTAACTCAGCTGTCTTTCGACTTCGGAGGTTCGAATCCTTCACTGCCCACTAAGTATTTACGGTTTTAAATCAATAAATTGTAAATCAATTTGCGGAAGTAGCTCAGTTGATAGAGCATTAGCCTTCCAAGCTGAGGGTCGCGGGTTTGAGTCCCGTCTTCCGCTCTAAGCGATGCCGACCTCAACCTCTCTTTCTTTGGAGAGAATTTTTCTTCCACTAAGAAGAGGGGAATTGAGTGGCTTCTTTGCTGTTGTAGCTCAGGGGTAGAGCACTTCCTTGGTAAGGAAGAGGTCGCGGGTTCAAGTCCCATCAACAGCTCTGCTGAAAAACTTTTATTAATTTATATATCTTTTAAAATCTTAAAATAATCTTTGAATTATGGCAAAAGAAAAATTTGACAGGTCGAAACCTCACGTAAACGTAGGTACCATTGGACACGTGGATCATGGTAAAACTACGCTGACAGCAGCCATTACTACTGTTTTAGCCAAGAGGGGTCTCTCTGAATTGCGTTCATTCGATTCAATCGATAATGCGCCTGAGGAAAAAGAACGTGGTATTACAATTAATACTTCTCACGTAGAATACGAAACAGCAAATCGTCACTACGCTCACGTTGACTGTCCGGGCCACGCTGACTACGTTAAAAACATGGTTACCGGTGCTGCTCAAATGGACGGTGCTATCATTGTAGTTGCTGCAACTGATGGTCCTATGCCTCAAACTCGCGAACACATCCTGTTGGCTCGTCAGGTAAACGTACCTCGCATTGTCGTTTTCATGAACAAATGTGATGTTGTTGATGACGAAGAAATGTTGGAATTAGTTGAAATGGAAATGCGTGAACTGCTTGCTTTCTACGATTTTGATGGTGATAATACTCCTATCATCCGCGGATCTGCTCTCGGTGCATTGAACGGTGTTGCAGAATGGGAAGATAAAGTAATGGAATTGATGGATGCCGTTGATACCTGGATTGAATTACCCGAACGTGCTGTTGACAAACCGTTCTTGATGCCTGTAGAAGACGTATTTTCTATTACAGGTCGTGGTACTGTTGCAACAGGTCGTATTGAAACAGGTGTTGTTAAAACCGGTGAAGCAGTTTCTATCATTGGTTTAGGTGCGGAAAAACTTTCTTCAACTGTTACAGGTGTTGAAATGTTCCGCAAAATTTTGGACGAAGGCCAGGCAGGTGATAACGTAGGATTATTACTCCGCGGTATTGATAAAGATGAAATCAAACGTGGTATGGTTATTACACACCCGGGAAAAGTAACTCCCCACACTACTTTCAAGGCAGCAGTATATATTCTGAAGAAAGAAGAAGGTGGTCGTCATACTCCTTTCCACAATAAATATCGTCCTCAGTTCTACATCCGCACATTGGACGTGACCGGTGAAATTGAATTGCCGGAAGGAACAGAAATGGTAATGCCGGGCGATAACCTGGAGATCAAAGTTAAATTAATTTATCCGGTAGCTTGTAATGTGGGTTTACGTTTCGCTATCCGCGAAGGTGGACGTACAGTAGGTTCAGGACAAATTATAGAGTTAATTGACTAAGTAGCCCCTTAAATTTCCTGAGTTAATAATAAGGAGATTTTTAGAGAGTGAACTATACCAATAATAACCCTGCAATTTAAAACTCCTCCCTCTTTCGGGGAGGGTTTAAGTGGGGTTGTTTTTACACGGGTGTAGCTCAGTTGGCAGAGCACTGGTCTCCAAAACCAGGTGTCGGGAGTTCGAGTCTCTCTACCCGTGCAAATTCTATCTATTTTATGAAAGTACTAAACTATATCAAAGAGTCGTACACAGAACTTGTTCATAAAGTTACATGGCCATCACGCGCCGAACTCGTGAACAGTGCTATCGTGGTATTGATTGCTTCCATCATTATTGCACTGATAGTATGGGTAATGGACCTCAGTTTTGAATCTATCATGACTTTCGTTTACAAAGCATTATTGTAATTATTTAGGAGGAATAAAACGTGTCTGAAACAACCAATTATAAATGGTACGTTTTGCGTGCTTATAGTGGAAAGGAAAATAAGATCAAAGAGTATATTGATGCTGAAATCAAAAATACCGATCTTGGTCAGTATGTTTCGCAGGTAGTTATTCCTACTGAAAAAAAGATTGTTATTCGCAATCGAAAGCAAGTCACGAAAGAGATTACTCTCATGCCGGGATATATCCTGATAGAGGCGAATCTTGTTGGTGATGTTCCTCATCGTATTCGACAGATCCCAAATGTTTTTGGCTTCCTGGAAGAAAAAAACAACGTTCCCACTCCGGTAAGAAATTCTGAGATCAATAGGATTCTTGGGGTTGTGGATGAAATGCAGGATGCTGAAGCTAACTTAATGACACCTTTCATGAAAGGTGAAAGTGTAAAAGTAGTTTCAGGACCCTTCAACGGATTTACGGGTATCATTGAGGAAGTTAACAACGAGAAGAAAAAACTCAAAGTTATGGTTTTGGTGTTTGGTCGGAAAACTCCGCTCGAACTTTCTTTCAACCAGGTAGAACGGGAATAATTGGTTCTGTTACAAACTGATTTTCCATTTTTTAAATTCAAAAATAACAATTATGGCTAAAGAGATTGCTGGACTTATTAAGTTACAAATCAGAGGAGGTGCAGCAAACCCATCTCCCCCCGTAGGACCTGCTTTAGGTGCCAAAGGGATTAACATTATGGAGTTTTGCAAACAATTTAATGCCAGAACCCAGGATAAAGCCGGAAAGGTTTTGCCTGTTGTTATTACTTACTACATCGACAAATCATTCGATTTTATTGTCAAAACGCCGCCTGTTGCTGTCCAGTTACTGGAGTTTTCAAAAGTTAAAGGTGGCTCGGCTGAGCCCAACCGTAAAAAGGTAGCTGCTGTTACCTGGGATCAGGTAAAGCAAATTGCCGAGGACAAAATGGTCGATTTGAATTGTTTTGAGGTAGAGGCTGCCATGAAAATGGTTGCCGGTACAGCGAGAAGTATGGGTATTACCGTAAAAGGTAAATTTCCGAGTAATAATTAATTAGAACTTCAATAATGAGTAAACTAACAAAAAATCAAAAGTTGGCTAGCGCAAAGATTGAAGCGGGTAAAGCCTATACATTACGGGAAGCAGCTGAATTAGTAAAAGAAATTACGACTACAAAATTTGATGCTTCTGTTGATCTTGATGTACGCTTAGGTGTTGACCCACGTAAAGCCAATCAAATGGTGCGCGGGGTGGTATCGTTACCAAATGGTACCGGTAAACAAGTAAGGGTTCTTGCATTATGTACTCCCGATCAGGAAGCGGCGGCTAAAGAAGCCGGAGCAGACTATGTCGGGCTCGATGAATATATCGAAAAAATAAAAGGTGGCTGGACGGATGTGGATGTGATCATCACGATGCCTTCAATCATGGGAAAAATAGGCGCATTGGGTCGAATACTCGGTCCGCGCGGCTTGATGCCGAACCCCAAAAGCGGTACGGTAACCATGGATGTGGCAACGGCTGTCAAAGAAGTAAAACAAGGTAAAATCGACTTTAAAGTTGATAAGGCCGGTATAGTTCACGCTTCAATCGGTAAGGTGTCTTTCACTGCTGATATGATTGTTGAAAATGCCAAAGAGTTTATTTCTACCTTGATAAAGCTCAAACCAGCTTCAGCCAAGGGTACTTATGTAAAGAGCATTTATCTTTCGAGCACAATGAGTATGGGTATTAAAGTTGACCCAAAATCTGTTGAAGAATAAAATTATAATTTATGAAAAAGGAAGATAAAAGCGTAATTATAAAGCAAATTGAATCAGCGATTCAGTCTTATGCACATTTCTATCTGACCGATATCGGCGGATTAAATGCTGAAGAAACCAGTAATTTACGCAGAACTTGCTTTAAACAGGATGTTAAACTGTTGGTAGTAAAAAACACTTTACTAAAAAAAGCATTGGAAAGTTCTGAAGTAGATTACAGTGAGCTGTTCGGTGTACTGAAAGGTGAAACATCATTGATGCTTTCAAATACCGGTAATGCGCCGGCAAGGCTTATCAAAGATTTCAGTAGAAACAGCAAATCCAAAAAACCTGTTTTAAAGGCTGCATATGTTGAAGAGTCGTTCTATATTGGTGAAAATCAATTAGAAACGCTGGTTACTATTAAGAGTAAGAACGAACTTATCGGGGATATCATTGCCTTGTTGCAGTCGCCCGTTAAGAACGTTGTGTCCGCACTCCAATCAGGAGGAACTACTATTCACGGCGTGTTACAAACATTGTCGGAAAAATAATATTGAATTTTTAAAAACAAAATCTATAAAACTTAATTCCAATGGCAGATTTGAAAGCTTTTGCAGAACAATTGGTTAATTTGACCGTTAAAGAAGTAAACGAGTTAGCTCAAATTTTAAAAGATGAATATGGTATCGAACCCGCCGCAGCCGCTGTTGCTGTAGCTGCCGGTCCGGTCGCCGCTGCTGCTGAAGCAGTTGAAGAAAAAACATCTTTTGATGTAGTATTGAAAAGTCCCGGTGCTAGTAAATTAGCAATCGTAAAATTAGTAAAAGAACTTACAGGTCTTGGACTGAAAGAAGCTAAAGACCTCGTAGATGCGGCTCCTTCTGTAATTAAAGAAGGTGTTACTAAGGACGAAGCTGACGCCCTGAACAAAGCGTTGACAGAAGGCGGAGCAGAAGTAGAACTTAAGTAAATTGAAAGCCTGTTTGAGCAGGTAGTGGTTTAGATTCCCTCCATAAATGGGAATCTAAACCTTTCGTGTCTATATTATCTAAACATTATCTAAACCCTACAAGCTGTTAGATTTATTACAGTTAAGTTCACCGTATCAACAATTAATTCTTTGAAAATGTCTTCATTAAATAAAGAGCAAAGACACAATTTTGCCTCCATTAAAACCCATTTCGATTATCCCGATTTTTTGGAGGTTCAATTAAAATCTTTTCATGACTTTTTTCAGATGGATACTTCTCCTGAAAAAAGAAAAGCAGAAGGTCTATATCAAGTTTTCATGGAAAACTTCCCTATAGCCGATACGCGTAACAATTTTATCCTTGAGTTCCTTGACTATTACGTTGACCCTCCACGATATAGTATAGACGAATGTATTGAAAGAGGTTTGACTTATGCTATCCCCCTCAAAGCAAAACTGAAACTTTATTGCACTGATCCTGATCACGAGGATTTCGATACGGTGATCCAGGACGTTTATCTGGGTCCCATCCCTTACATGACTCCAAGAGGTACCTTTATCATCAACGGAGCCGAACGGGTTATTGTTTCTCAGTTACACCGCTCTCCAGGTGTGTTCTTCGGACAAAGCATACATGCCAACGGTACAAAGCTTTATTCGGCACGTATCATTCCTTTCCGCGGTTCATGGATCGAATTTGCTACCGACATCAACACAGTGATGTATGCCTATATCGATCGTAAAAAGAAATTGCCCGTTACAACACTTCTGCGTGCTATCGGGTTTGAAAGTGACAAGGATATCCTGGAAATATTTAACCTGGCGGAAGAGGTTAAAGTGAATAAGACGAACTTGAAAAAGGTAATCGGACGGAAACTTGCTGCCCGTGTTTTAAAGAGCTGGATTGAAGATTTCGTAGATGAAGATACGGGTGAAGTAGTAAGTATTGAACGTAACGAGATAATTATCGACAGGGAAACCATCCTTGAGGCGAGACATGCTGACGACATTCTTGAGTCCGGTGCTCAAACCATTCTTATACATAAAGAAGATGCTAATCAGTCAGATTATGCCATCATCTATAACACCTTGCAGAAAGATCCGAGCAACTCGGAAAAGGAAGCAGTCATCTATATTTATCGTCAGTTGCGCAATGCCGCCCCTGCCGATGAATCTACCGCACGCGAAGTGATCAATAATTTGTTCTTCTCCGAAAAACGGTATGATTTGGGTGATGTGGGACGATTCCGCATCAATCGCAAATTAAATTTATCCATCAGCCCTGATGTAAAGATACTGACGAAAGAAGATATCATTGAAATCATCAAATATTTGGTTGAATTACTCAACTCCAAAGCTGAAGTAGATGATATTGACCACTTGAGTAACCGTCGTGTTCGTACTGTTGGAGAACAGATGTACACACAGTTTGGAGTCGGATTGGCACGTATGGCAAGAACCATTCGGGAAAGAATGAACGTGCGTGACAATGAGGTATTTACGCCCATCGATTTGATCAATGCAAAGAGCATATCTTCTGTTATCAATTCGTTTTTCGGAACCAATGCTTTGTCTCAGTTTATGGATCAGCAGAATCCATTGGCAGAGATCACTCACAAGCGTCGTATGTCGGCTTTGGGCCCCGGTGGCTTGTCACGTGAACGTGCAGGTTTTGAGGTGCGCGACGTACACTATACTCACTATGGCCGTTTGTGTCCCATTGAAACACCGGAAGGACCAAATATCGGTTTGATTTCATCTTTGTGCGTTTATGCCAAAATCAACGAACTTGGATTTATAGAAACTCCTTATCGCACGGTAAAGGATGCAGTCGTGGATATGAGTCCCGCAGGCATTCAGTATTTTACGGCTGAAGAGGAAGAAGATTTGATGGTTGCACAAGGTAATGCTTTATTAAATGATGATGGAACCTTTGTTCGCTCACGCATTAAATCGCGTTTTGGAGCTGACTTCCCGGTTGTTGCACCCAGTGAAGTACAACTGATGGACGTGTCACCATCTCAGATCGCTTCCATCGCAGCTGCGCTAATTCCTTTCCTGGAACATGATGATGCAAACCGTGCGCTGATGGGTTCGAACATGATGCGTCAGGCTGTTCCCTTACTTCGTTCTGAGGCACCTATCGTGGGTACCGGTATTGAAGGACAGTTGATTCGCGACTCAAGAACGCAAATTACTGCTGAAGGATACGGTGTTGTTGAATATGTTGATGCCGAGTGTATCAAGATAAAATACGAAAGAACCGAAGAAGAGGAGTTTATCAGCTTCGATTCTGCTGTTAAAGAATATAAATTACCGAAATTCCAGAAAACCAATCAGAATACAACCATCGATTTGCGTTCTTTGGTTCGTAAAGGTGATAAGGTTGAGCCGGGTATGATTCTTACAGAAGGGTATTCTACTCAACAGGGTGAACTTGCCTTGGGTAGAAACCTGAAAGTTGCATTCATGCCCTGGAAAGGCTATAACTTTGAGGACGCCATCGTAATCAATGAAAGATTGGTACGCGACGATGTTTTCACTTCCGTGCATGTGGTTGAACAATTGCTTGAAGTAAGGGAAACCAAACGTGGTGTGGAAGAATTTACTGCTGATATTCCAAATGTTAGCGAAGAAGCAACCAAGGATTTGGATGAAAACGGTGTAGTTCGGGTTGGTGCATCCATTGAACCGGGCGACATCATCATTGGTAAAATTACTCCTAAGGGAGAATCCGATCCTTCTCCGGAAGAAAAACTGCTGAGGGCTATTTTCGGTGATAAAGCAGGTGACGTTAAAGATGCATCTTTAAAGGCAACTCCCTCATTATCGGGTGTCGTTATTAAAAAACGCTTGTTCTCAAGGGCACAGAAAAACAGAAAATCAAAACTGGCTGATAAAGCTGTTTTACCTCGTCTGGATGAGGAGTTTGAAGCACAGGCACAAGTGTTGAAAAATACCTTGATTGAAAAATTGTTGATATTGACGGAAAATAAACTTTCCGCCGGTGTTAAAGATTGTCTCGGTACGGATTTAATTACGAAAAACAGTAAGTTTACTGAAGAAAGATTGCGTGACATTGATTTTTCAACTGTTCAGTTGAGTAAATGGACGCAAGATGCACATACCAACGACTTGATCAGACAAGTCATTTTGAATTGTTTGAAAAAGTATAAGGAATTAGATGCCCAGATCAAGCGTCAAAAATTCAACATCACGATAGGGGATGAATTGCCTACAGGTATCGTTCAGGTGGCCAAGGTATATATTGCCAAAAAACGTAAAATTTGTGTGGGTGATAAAATGGCCGGACGTCACGGTAATAAAGGTATTGTCTCTCGTATTGTTCGTCAGGAAGATATGCCTTTCCTGTCAGACGGAACAGCGGTTGATATTGTACTGAACCCGTTGGGCGTACCTTCACGTATGAACCTTGGACAGATTTTCGAAACTGTGCTGGGTTGGGCAGGAAAAGAGTTGAATATGCGCTTTGCAACACCGATTTTCGACGGTGCCACGATGGAGGATTTAAACAAGTGGACTGAAAAAGCCGGTGTGCCTCAGTATGGAAAGACATACCTGTACGATGGCGGTACCGGAGAACGATTTGACCAACCAGCTACTGTAGGTGTTATCTACATGATGAAATTAGGTCATATGGTTGAAGATAAGATGCATGCCCGTTCCATCGGACCATATTCTCTGATCACGCAGCAACCCTTGGGTGGTAAGGCGCAGTTTGGTGGACAGCGTTTTGGAGAGATGGAGGTGTGGGCGCTTGAAGCATTTGGAGCAGCTCATACTTTGCAGGAAATTCTTACTGTTAAGTCAGATGATGTTGTTGGACGTGCCCGTACGTATGAGGCAATTGTGAAAGGAGACAATATGCCTGCACCCGGAATACCCGAATCACTCAATGTGTTATTGCATGAATTGAGAGGCTTGGGTTTGAGTGTCAATTTAGAATAATACTTCCGCTTACTCTTCCTAACAGGGGGATAAAAGGTGACTTTTTAAGATTTTGTATAAATTGCCGGTTGTCAATTTATTATATAGAAAATAAAAATTTATGGCTCTTAAGACTGAAACAAAAACAAAGACAGGTTTTAATAAGATTTCTATCGGATTAGCATCTCCGGAAGAGATTTTAAAATTATCCAGCGGAGAGGTTCTCAAGCCGGAAACCATAAACTATCGGACTTATAAACCCGAGCGAGATGGACTGTTTTGTGAACGGATTTTTGGACCTACCAAGGATTATGAATGTCATTGTGGAAAATATAAACGAATACGTTATAAGGGTATTGTTTGCGACCGTTGTGGAGTTAAGGTAACGGAGAAAAAGGTACGTCGTGAGCGCGTAGGGCATATTCAATTGGTTGTTCCCGTTGCTCATATCTGGTATTTCCGATCCCTTCCCAATAAAATTGGACATTTGCTTGGAATGCCCACCAAAAAATTGGATTCCATCATTTATTATGAGAAATATGTGATCATCCAAGCCGGAGTTGCCGGTAATGGTGAAAATATCGTTGATAATGAATTGATTACTGAAGAGGAGTATTTAGATGTCATAGATGCACTTCCTCGTGATAATCAGATGCTTGAAGATACCGATCCCAATAAATTCATCGCTAAAATGGGTGCTGAAGCGATTTATGATTTGCTTACCAGACTCGACTTGGATGAGTTGTCTTATGAATTGCGACATAAAGCAAGTAATGACACTTCCCAACAACGTAAGAATGAGGCTTTGAAGCGTCTTCAGATTGTGGAGTCTTTCCGTGCATCAAAAAATCGCAACAAACCGGAATGGATGATTATCAAGGTGGTACCTGTGATTCCGCCCGAATTACGTCCGTTGGTTCCGCTTGATGGAGGCCGCTTTGCTACTTCCGATTTGAATGATTTGTATCGTCGTGTGATCATACGTAACAATCGCTTGAAGAGGCTGATTGAAATCAAAGCACCGGAAGTGATCTTGAGGAATGAGAAACGCATGCTTCAGGAAGCTGTAGATTCTTTATTCGATAATTCACGTAAATCAAGTGCTGTTAAAACAGATGCCAATCGTCCGCTGAAATCTCTGTCTGATTCCCTAAAGGGTAAGCAAGGACGTTTCCGCCAGAATTTATTGGGTAAGCGTGTTGACTATTCGGCACGTTCGGTTATTGTGGTCGGACCGGAATTGAAAATGCACGAATGTGGTATTCCGAAGGATATGGCAGCTGAACTTTATAAACCGTTTGTAATCCGCAAATTGATTGAGCGCGGAATCGTAAAAACGGTTAAGTCGGCGAAAAAAATCATTGACCGTAAAGATCCTGTTATCTGGGATATCCTGGAATATGTTATGAAGGGTCATCCTGTATTGCTGAACCGTGCTCCTACATTGCACCGGCTCGGTATTCAGGCTTTCCAGCCCAAAATGATTGAGGGTCAGGCCATTCAGTTACATCCTTTGGCATGTACTGCATTTAATGCCGACTTCGACGGTGACCAGATGGCTGTGCATTTACCCTTGGGTAACAATGCAATCTTAGAAGCTCAAATGCTCATGCTTGCATCGCACAATATTTTGAACCCCGCCAATGGTGCCCCTATTACCGTACCTTCTCAGGACATGGTGTTGGGATTATATTATATAACCAAGCCCAGAAATGGTGTTAAAGGTGAAGGGTTGACGTTCTATTCTCCTGAAGAAGCAGAAATTGCGTATAATGAAGGCAAAGTTGATTTACATGCGAAAATTAAGGTGCGCATTACTGAAAAGAAAGCCAAAGGAAAAGAGGAGAAAAAGATTATTGATACCACGGTAGGTCGTATCATATTTAATAAGTCTATCCCTGAAGAGGTTGGATTTGTCAATCAACTGCTTTCCAGAAAATCTTTGAGGGATATCATCGGTAAGGTAATAGATGTTTGTGGTGTTTCTCGTACTGCTCAATTCCTTGACGAAATCAAAGATTTGGGCTTTGATATGGCATTTAAGGGAGGTTTGTCCTTTAATTTGGATGACGTGATCATTCCGGATGAAAAGAAGCAGATCATCAAAGCAGCGAATGTTGAAGTTGAAGATATTATGAGTCTGTACAACAACGGATTCATCACTACAAATGAACGCTACAACCAGATTATTGATACCTGGACCCGGGCAAACTCCAAACTGTCAAATGTTTTAATCAATCGTTTGTCCAATGATGATCAGGGATTCAACTCTGTGTTCATGATGATTGACTCGGGTGCTCGCGGTTCAACCGTACAGATCAGCCAGCTTTCCGGTATGCGCGGGCTGATGGCAAAACCGCAAAAATCAACAACTGAAGGTGGTCAAATTATTGAAAACCCGATTCTGTCTAACTTTAAGGAAGGTTTGTCGGTGTTGGAGTATTTTATTTCGACTCACGGTGCACGTAAAGGTTTGGCGGATACGGCGTTGAAAACTGCTGATGCCGGTTATCTGACCCGTCGTTTGGTTGACGTTTCACAGGACGTTGTTGTTACTGAAGAAGACTGTGGTACCTTACGCGGATTGGCGGCTGTTGAATTGAAAAAGAATGAGGAAGTTAAAGTGTCCTTGTATGAAAGAATACTAGGACGTGTTTCCGTTCATGATATTTACCATCCACATACAGGGGAAATAATGGTGGAAGCCGGACAACAAATTACTGAGTCATTGGCAGAAGCCATTGAAAATTCTCCGATTGAAAGAGTGGAAATCAGATCAGTACTTACTTGCGAATCCAAGAAAGGCGTTTGTGCGAAGTGCTATGGTAGAAATTTAGCTACCGGAAAAATGGTACACAAAGGAGAAGCTGTGGGTGTTATTGCCGCACAGTCTATCGGAGAACCGGGTACACAGCTTACATTGCGTACTTTCCACGTGGGTGGTATTGCGTCCAACATTGCTTCTGAGTCGAAAATTACACTGAAATATGATTGTAGGATGGAGTTTGACGAGTTGCGTACCGTAACTGTTAAAGATGAGTCCAACAATCAATACCATGTGGTGGTAAGCCGTTTGGCTGAGATGCGTGTGATTGACGTGAATACAGGTATTACGCTTACAACTCAGAATATACCCTATGGCTCAAAACTCTATGTGAAACATGGAGATTTGGGTAAGAAGGATCAGGTAGTTTGCGAATGGGATCCTTTCAATGCAGTCATTATTTCTGAAAATGATGGTGTGATTGAATTTGAGGACGTAATCGAAAATGTAACGTTTAAAACTGAAGTTGATGAAACAACAGGTTTGCGTGAAAAAATCATCGTAGAAACGAAAGACCGTAGCAAGGTACCCAGTGCCAATATTTTAGATAAAAAAGGTGAAGTAATCAGAACTTACAACTTGCCCGTTGGGGCTCACCTTGTGCTCAATGACGGTGACTCCATTAAAGCGGGACAGATGCTTGTGAAGATACCTCGCGCTGTCGGTAAAACCGGTGATATTACCGGTGGTCTTCCACGAGTAACCGAACTGTTTGAGGCCCGGAACCCCTCGAATCCGGCGGTGGTTGCCGAAATTGACGGAGAGGTGCGTTTTGGCAAGATTAAACGTGGTAACCGCGAAGTGAGCGTTACTTCAAAATCAGGTGAAGAGAAGAAGTATATGATTCCGCTTTCGAAGCAAATTCTTGTGCAAGAGAATGATTTTGTTCGCGCCGGTACTCCGCTCTCTGATGGTGCCATCACGCCTGCTGATATCTTGTTGATCAAAGGCCCGACCGAAGTACAAGATTATATCGTAAACGAAGTTCAGGATGTTTATCGTGAACAAGGTGTGAAAATCAATGATAAGCACTTTGAGGTCATTGTACGTCAGATGATGCGTAAAGTTGAAATTGTTGACCAGGGTGATACACGCTTCCTTGAAAAACAAGTTGTTGATAAAGAAGAGTTCATGGAAGAGAACGATCGTATTTGGGGCAAAAAGGTAATTGTAGATCCGGGAGATTCTCCTACTTTAAAAGCAGGACAGATCATTACCCCACGCAAATTGCGTGACGAAAACAGCGCCCTGAAGCGTCGTGACCTTCGTCTGGTTGAAACACGTGATGCCGTTCCTGCAACTTCCAACCAGATTTTGCAGGGTATTACACGGGCAGCACTGCAAACAAGCAGCTTTATGTCTGCCGCTTCGTTCCAGGAAACCACAAAAGTGCTGAACGATGCAGCCATCAACGGAAAAGTAGATTACCTGGAAGGTCTGAAAGAAAACGTTATTTGTGGACATCTTATCCCTGCCGGGACAGGTCAAAGGGAGTTCGAGAAAATTGTCGTGTACTCAAAAGATGAATACGACAAAAGGGTAGATGCCAGAAGGAATGTTTTAGATATTGTAGAAGCCAATGAAGATTGATTTTAGATTTTAAAAGTGTAAGCGGGTTGGTAATGTACCAACCCGTTTTTGTTTGACGTAAGCTGATTTTACTTATAAATTTTTATACAGAATTGACTTCTGAAAACAAGCACATTTTTGCACCAATAAAATAATCTCTGTATCTTAGTGCTGTCAAATAAAAATTAAGAAATCAAATTAAATACATCCTAATCAATACCTTATGAATCAGAATTATTGCGTTATTATGGCCGGGGGTGTAGGAAGTCGCTTTTGGCCAATCAGTAGGACCAATACTCCTAAACAATTTTTAGATTTTTTTGGTACCGGACGCTCGCTTTTGCAGATGACATACGACAGGTTTAGTGCAGTTATACCTTCTGAAAATATTTTTGTTGTATCCAATTTAATTTATAAAGACACGATTTTACAACAACTGCCTGAGTTACACGAAAATCAGGTGCTGTTAGAACCTCATCGCAGAAATACGGCTCCATGCATAGCTTATGCAATTAACCGCATCAAGGCTATCTCTGATACAGCCAACATCGTGGTAGCGCCTTCGGATCACCTGATTTTGAAAGAAAATGAATTTAAAAATATTCTTTTAAATGGGTTGGATTTTGTTCAGAAAAATGATTCACTTTTGACTTTGGGCATTAAGCCAAGCCGACCGGAAACCGGTTATGGCTATATTCAAATTGAGGAAACAGAAGGTGACTTTCATAAAGTAAAGACATTTACTGAAAAACCCAATTTGGAATTGGCAAAAGTATTCTTTGAAACCGGTGAGTTCTATTGGAATTCCGGTATTTTCCTGTGGAATATAAATACCATTCTAAGGGCGTTCGACACTCTGTTACCGGATATAGCTTCGAAATTTGCTCAGGGAGCAGCTTTCTACAATACCGAGAAAGAGCAGGCTTATATCAACGAAGTATATTCAACATGTACAAACATATCCATTGATTACGGAATCATGGAAAAGGCTGAAAATGTATTTGTGCTTTGTGCGGATATAGGTTGGACGGATCTCGGAACATGGGGTTCTTTGTATGAGATGTCCGAAAAAGATGAAAACCAAAATGTCAATTTAAACTCTAAAATTCTTTTTTACAACAGCAAGGAAAATATTGTTGTGTTACCTCAAGGAAAGTTAGCCGTCATTGATGGTCTATCAGGGTATTTGGTGGCCGAATCTGACAATGTATTGCTTATTTGTAAAAAGGATGAGGAGGCGAAAATTCGTCAGTTTGTCAATGATGTTGTATTGACTTTTGACGGAGAGTTTGTGTGATTAGTGATTAGGAGGAGCAGTTATGAGTTTTTTTAAGTTACATAAGCCGTCGGTTTATAAATACAAACCAATTTATTACGATCCGAAAAAGGAAGCTCGGGAAGAACGTAGAAAGCGTATGGAACAAAGTAATAAACCTGCTGAAGGAGGCGAGAAAGGTGGATATGAACCTCAAATTTTGAAACGTGGCATATTCAGAGAGATTGCTGAAAAAGAAAGACATTCTACACGCAAAAGAAGGCGTGAGTCTAATCTCCGCTTGATGATCATCCTTATTATATTGTTTGCCATAGCTTATTTCTTAATGAAATAATTTCTACCGACTCATGAGTGACGTAATTCATTTATTGCCTGATGCGGTTGCCAATCAGATAGCTGCCGGGGAGGTTATTCAGCGACCGGCATCGATACTGAAAGAATTGGTTGAGAATGCCATCGATGCCAATGCTACCGTTATCAAGGTGGTCGTTGCAGATGCAGGCCGGACTCTGGTGCAAGTTACCGACAATGGAAAGGGGATGAGCGCAACGGATGCCCGCATGGCTTTCGAGCGCCATGCTACTTCAAAGATCAAGGAGGCTCAGGATCTGTTTTCGATTCGAACCATGGGTTTTAGAGGGGAAGCACTAGCCTCCATAGCGTCAGTAGCTCAGGTAGAAATGCGTACCCGAAGAGAGGAAGATGAATTAGGAACCCTTATAGAAATTGCCGGAAATCGTGTATTTAAACAGGAAACTGTTCAATGTGACAAGGGTACGTCCATACTTGTTAAAAATCTGTTTTTCAATGTTCCTGCCCGAAGACGATTTTTAAAAAGTGATAATGTCGAAAAAAATCATCTTCTGCAAGAATTTTATCGCATCGCATTGGTATATCCTGATGTAGAGTTTTTGTTTTATGATCAGGATGTAGAGATTTTCAATTTGCCCGTATCTAATACCAAGCTTAGAATTGAACATATTTTCGGCAGCACAAAGAAAAAAATGAATCAGCAACTGTTGAGTATTGAAACAGAAACCAATTTAATCAATATCAAGGGTTTTATCGGCAAGCCGGAGTATGCGCAGAAGCAGTCACATCAATATTTTTTTGTCAATGGCAGGTTCATGCGTCATCCCTATTTTTATAAAGCAGTGTTGACAGCGTATGATCAGTTGATACAGCCAACCGAAAGTCCATCGTTCTTTGTTTTTTTCGAGGCAGATCCCCAAACGATAGATATCAATATACACCCAACAAAAACTGAAATTAAATTTGAGAATGAACAGGCGATCTGGTCAATCTTGTCGGCCACAGTCAAGGAAGCTCTGGGTAAATTCAACATCATACCTTCCATAGATTTTGATAGAGAAGGAGTGCCTGATATTCCGGTTCTTACGTCCGACAAAGAGATTGTTCCGCCTAAAACATCTTTCAATCCTACTTATAATCCTTTTGGAAATACTGCTTACAAACGTCCTGCTATTGACTGGAACTGGAATGAGTTGTATAAAGATTTTGAGGGAGAAAAAAAGAGTCATGAGGCTATGGACAGACAGCATGATCCTGCTTTAATATTTGAATCAAAATCTGAAGATGCCTACGAAAACAGTGGCCATTTCTTTCAGCTAAAGAACAGGTATATCATCACTTCTGTAAAGTCAGGTATGTTGATGATAGATCAAAGGAGCGCCCATATTCGCGTTTTGTTTGATCAGTTTATGAAAGAAATTCAGCATAAGAGAGGAATGTCTCAGCAACTTCTTTTTCCTGAAAGTTTGCAATTGATGCCGGAAGATTATTTGTTTTTTGAACAAATTAAATCAGAATTGAGGTATGTAGGATTTGAGTTTGTTGCTAAAGATAAGGATAAATATCATTATCAGGTGACAGGCATACCTGCTCAGTTGCAATCGGCATCTTCAACAGTAACTTTGTTAAACGATATTATCGAACGAGTGAAGAATGCCACAGGGGATGCTGTGTCCGCCATTCATGAACAAATTGCTTTATCCCTGGCGGAATCGGCAGCCATCCATACCGGACAGGTGTTGGAGAAAGAAGCCATGACGCAGTTGATGGAGCAGTTGTTTTCCTGTCCGATCCATAACTACACCCCTGACGGGAAAAAAATTATGGCTATTTGGACGGAAGAGGAGATTAAGAGTAGATTTTAACAGAAGGGGCTGTCTCAACCATAAAGAGACAGCCCCTTTCCTTATGAAAATGATTTAACCTTTCTATTCTTCAATCAATCCTTGGCTTAAGGAGTGATCAGTTTATATCCTTTGCCATGAATGTTGATAATCGCTACATTCGGATCGTCTTTCAACAGCTTACGTAGTTTTGTGATATATACATCCATGCTGCGTGCATTGAAATAGTTGTCATCTTCCCAAATTGTTTTGAGTGCATAGTTTCTCTCTAAAATATTATTGGCATTTGACGCCAACAATTTCAGCAATTCAGATCCCTTAGTAGTCAATTTTCTGGTTTCTCCATCAAATTCGAGTGTTTGTTTTTGTGAGTCAAATACAAATGCACCGATGTTAAAGGTGGTGATATCCTTAATCTTCTTACCACGTACTCTTCTCAGGATAGATTCGATGCGGGAAAGCAATTCTTCCATGCTGAATGGTTTGGATAGATAGTCGTCAGCACCCAATTTAAATCCCTGAAGAATATCTTCTTTCATGGATTTGGCAGTCAGGAAAATGATGGGTACTTCCGTGTTTATGGCCCGTATGTCCGATGCCAATGTGAAACCGTCTTTTTTAGGCATCATGACATCCAAAACGCATAAATCGTATTTGTTTTTTGTAAATGCCTTGTATCCGGCTTCTCCGTCCGGCTGCAAGTCAGCGTCATAACCTCTTGTCTGAAGGTATTCGCGCAACAACATACCTAAATTCTCATCATCTTCGCATAATAAAATTTTTACTTTTTCGTCGTTCATAATCAGTGTTTTTTAAGTGTTGGTAATGTAATAGTAAATTTTGTTCCAATATTTAGTTCGCTGTCCACTTTGATGGTACCGCGATGTTCCTGTATGATTTTCTTGACATAAGCCAGCCCCAGGCCAAACCCTTTGACGTCGTGTTTGTTACCGGTAGATACACGGTAGAACTTATCAAAGATTCTTTTCTGATCTTCCTTGGACATACCGATGCCGTTGTCCTCAAAGCTGATCATCAGATTTTCTTTTTCGTCGTTCCAGGTTTCTAAAGTAAGCAACAAAGGTTTGTCACTGTATTTCAGAGCATTGTCAACGATGCTATGGATCACATTTGTGAAGTGCACTTCATCCGCCAATATCAGATCGTCTTTTGCTTTCAAAATTGTTGTAATTTTTCCACCCTTGCTGTTCACTTTTAAAGAAAAAATCTCAGAGGTATATGCTATCAATTCATTGACATGCATCTCCTTCATATTGTAAGTTGATTTTTCCGTTTCAAAGAGCGAGAGCTTTAACACTTCCTCAACCATTCGACTCAGTCGGCTTGTTTCTTCCTTTACCACTTTCGATATGTGTTTCAGTGTTTCAGGTGTTTTTCCAACCCCGGGGTCTTGCAGCATTTGTGAAGCCAGGGAAATACTTGCAATGGGTGTCTTTAATTCATGAGTCATGTTGTTGACAAAATCAGTTTTAATACTATTCAACTGCTTTTGTTTGAAAATAACAATTACTGCGACTATGAAAATACCCAAGATTAACAAAATCAAAATGATGCTGGGGTACAACAGACTCATCGAGTTGATGATGTAATTCTTTTTGGTTGGAAAAGTAACCTGTAAATAAACCTCTTTTGCACTATCCTCCAAAGGGAAAAATTTTTGTCTGTACACGCTGCTGCTTTTCTCTTGCTTGTCGTGGTCAATGTCTTTCTTGCAGCTAAAAATCTCCCTGCCGTTTTTGTCCACCACACAATAATAGAAGGGTAAGTCAATGCCATTGCTGGTCAGGTATTTCTCAAGTATATAATTAAGTTCTTCGAAGTCAACGCGCTCTCTGATGTCTTTGTGACTGCTTTCGCGCAACCATCTAAAAACCGCCTGGTCTAAAATAGTTTTGGATCTCGAAAATTCCTTTAGGAATTTATCTTGTAAATATTTAGAGGTCTCTTCGATGGTGGCTTTGCCGTGTTTGGTAGATATCCTGATTTTAGGTCTGATAAACTTGCGACCTTCCAAATTCTTTCCTTCACGGAGCGTATCAATATCACTTAAACGACCATTTTGAAGCAGGTTTGGATTTTTTTGATAATCCAGTAATTCTAAAGTTTGTCCAAGATATTCTAATGCCTCATTTTCTTCAACCAAAAATACAGTTTGCCACAAACTCCTTCTTACACTAGCATCAAATTGATTTTCAATCATTTCGGAATTTTCCTTAACATACCTGACCTGAATGATGATCAGTGCCACGAAGGAAAGAACCATGGATAATATCAATATGACAATTGTTCTGAGTTTCATGTTTTATATTCCTGAGAACAGAGTATTTGTTTAGATTGTACTGGCTTATATTGCTGATTTTTAAGCATTATATGCAAAATACATTGTATTTTTGTTTAATCAATGACAAATATAATATATTATTTTTCAAAAAAAATGTGAAATGGTTAATTTTTAACAAATCTTGATGTAAAATTGTTTAACTTTCAAAAAAATAATTTTTACAATGCTAATTTTTTATGTTCGTACTTGACTCGTATAGCATTCGGATCATTCTATGAATCAGCTTCCAGTACAATTGCCCATCTCTGCACTTTTTACTACTTTTGACCTTGTTTTAAAGTATACAAGATGAGTAGTTTAAGTATATTACTGATAATCATCGCTTATTTTCTTTTATTGCTATTGGTATCTTATGTAGCAGGACGAAAATCAACTGATAATGAAGCTTTTTTTACCGGCAACAGACAATCTCCCTGGTGGGTGGTTTCCATAGGAATGATAGGAGCGTCCGTTTCAGGAGTTAGTTTCGTCTCCGTGCCGGGGATGGTTGGGAATTTCCAATTTACATATATGCAGACCGTTATCGGCTTTTTCTTTGGCTACTTAATCATTGCTAAAGTCTTATTGCCATTGTATTACAAACTGAACTTAACCAGTATTTATACCTATTTGGGAGAGCGGTTTGGAAAATACAGTTATAAAACCGGCGCTTCTTTTTTCTTGTTATCTAAAACAATTGGAGCTGCCGTTCGTCTGTATATTGTGGCTTTGATCCTGCAAACTTTGGTTTTTGATGCGTGGAACGTTCCGTTTTATCTGACTGTCATCATTTTTTTGTTAACCATCTGGGCCTACACATTCAGAAGTGGCATTAAAAGTATTGTGTGGACAGATACGTTGCAAACAATTGTCATGTTGGTTGCTTTAATTGTGATGATAGTTGAAATAACACAAAGTATGGGATTAGATTTCAAAGCGCTTTCACGTGAGATGGCGAACAGTTCATGGACACGTGTTTTTGTTTTTGACGATTGGCTGAGTAAACAGCATTTTCTCAAACAGTTTTTAAGTGGAGTTTTTATTCCCATCGTTATGACCGGTTTAGACCAGGATATGATGCAAAAAAACCTTACTTGTAAATCACTGCCTGAAGCACAAAAAAATATGTATTGGTATGGTGCAGCCTTTATACCCGTTAACTTATTATTTTTGACTTTAGGATTTTTGATTTTACTTTTTGCATCCAATCAGGGCATTCTGCTTCCGGAAAAAGGAGATGAAATTCTCGCTTTTGTTGCAGTCAATCATTTGGGTAGTGTTGTCCTGCTGATGTTTGTGCTGGGTATTATTGCTGCGGCATTTTCCAGTGCCGATTCAGCTCTGACAGCCCTGACTACCTCTTTCACCGTGGATATCTTGGGGATAAAGGTGGAAAAAGGTGATGACAGCCGCCCTGATAATTCGAAGCGAATAAGAATGGTGGTGCATATTGGTATTACTCTTTTGTTTTTATTGGTGATTCTCGTCTTCAACAAATTAAACAACACAAGTGTTATTGATGCCATTTACATCATCGTATCTTACACTTATGGTCCGTTGCTGGGTATGTTCAGTTTCGGATTATTTACCAAACTAAAACCTGTTGAGTGGACGGTGCCCTTTATTGCTGTCTTGTCGCCTCTGCTTTGCTATGGTTTGAATGAGCTGACTACGCATTACCTTGGTTATCAATTTGGTTATGAGTTGCTGTTATTGAATGGCGGCTTAACTTTTTTGGGATTATTCATAAGTTCGAAATATGGAAATAAAAACAGCCGAATTTGTCATCAGTAATTCTGATGTGAGAAAATGTCCCCAAACCGGACTGCCTGAATATGCTTTTATTGGTCGCTCCAATGTGGGTAAATCCTCTTTAATCAATATGTTGACCAATAAAAAGGGCTTGGCAATGACTTCTTCCAAACCGGGGAAAACATTGCTTATCAATCATTTTATCATCAATGGTGAATGGTATTTGGTTGATCTGCCCGGATACGGGTACGCTTCTCGCGGAAAATCAATCCGAAGCCAATTGAAGCAGTTGATCGAGAATTACATCTTGTATCGTGAGGCACTGACCAATCTTTTTGTGCTGGTGGACTGCAGACATGCACCCCAAAAAATAGATGTTGATTTTATGTATTGGTTAGGAATGAACGGTGTTCCTTTCTCCATTGTCTTTACGAAGGCTGATAAATTGTCGACGAATCAGCTGAATGAGAACATAAGCCTATATAAGGAGAAATTGTTGGAAAGCTGGGAAGAACTTCCGCCTATTTTTATTACTTCTTCGGAAAAGGGGGTAGGAAGAGAGGAGTTGTTGGGGTATATTGAAAAGATAACTCCTTAGGAATGTGTGTTCCGAGTTCCGGGGTGCGTGTTCGCGTGTTCCGCGGTACGTGTTCGCGTGTTCCGGGGTGCATGTTCACGAGGTCCGGGGTCACGGGTTCCGCGTTCCGCGTTCCGCGTTCGCGAGGTAGGTAGTAAATTTAAAATAAATAAAGGCTTGATGGTAAATCGTAAATTTGTTTTTTTGCTTGGTTTTGTTGTTTTGCTGATAGCGGGTTGTGGAAAAAAATCTCAATCTGTTAAAGATTCAGTGATATTGGGTGATACCATTGCTTTGACATATGCAGAAGGTTTTGCCATCATTGAAAATTCGGATTATAAAACCCTGGTCGTTTATGACCCCTGGCGGTCCCGGACCGTGTTGGCCAAGTATTATTTAGTCGACGATGATAGTGTGGATGTACCTGTTGACGGTATGAAGGTGAAAGTCCCGATTGAATCGCTGGCAGTAACTGCTGTGACGCAAATAGAGTTTATTAATCTTTTGGAAGAAATCGAAAAGATAAGCGGGGTTTGTTCACCCGAATTGATATATAATCCGAAAGTTCGAAACAATTATCAAGCGGGGAAAATAGTGAATTTAGGAGATGTGTTCAATATGAATCTGGAGAAAACTTTGTTACTGAATCCTGATATGGTGATGATGAGTTTTTTCAAACAGGACGATCCTTATTCGAAACGTGTGTTGCAAGCCGGTGTACCTGTCGTATATAACAATGAATGGATGGAAAGTTCGCTACTGGCAAGGGCTGAATGGATCAAGTTTTTTGGAGTATTTTTCGATAAAACAAAAAAGGCTGATAGTATATTTAACTTTGTTGCGGCGCGGTATGAGTCTGTGAAAGAGAGGGCTTTGGCTGTTCAACAAAAACCTAAAGTATTGACCGGCTCTAACTTTCGGGGGACTTGGTACATGCCCGGAGGAAAAAGCTTTATGGCCCAATTGTATCACGATGCAGGAGCAGATTATCTGTATATTGATGATGATTCAAAAGGTAGTTTGCCACTTCAGGTAGAAGCTGTTTTAAAAGATTTTGCAGATGCTGACGTATGGCTTAATTGCGATTTTGCTACTTTGAGTGAACTGGTACAAGCCGATGAAAAACATGCTTTGTTTCAGCCGGTACAGACCGGGAAAGTGTATAATTTCAATAAGCGCATGTTGAAATCCGGTGCGAATGATTATTGGGAAAGTGCGGTTGTTCGTCCGGACTTATTGCTTGCCGATGTGATTGCCGTTTTACACCCTGACTTACTTCCAAATTATGAGTTAATATATACTGAACGTTTAAAATAGCTTGTCATTCCAGGTATATATGACAGATGATACAAAAATAATCGTTTCAGACAGCCAGGATCCGGCTTTCAATTTAGCTTTGGAAGAATGTCTTTTTAATCGGGAGGAAGCGTATGCATTGTTCTATGTGAATGAATCTTCTGTTATCATTGGCTCCAATCAAATTTGGGAGAATGAGGTGGACCGGCAATTCTGTTATCAGCATCAAATTCCGGTTTATAGGCGCATATCGGGTGGGGGAGCGGTTTATCACGATTTAGGTAACTTGAATTATTCTTTCATCTTCAACAAAAAGAAACAAAAATACAACCTGAATGCACTGTATTTGAAACCCATAGTGGTCGCCTTGGCATCTTTTGGTATTCATCCTGTAATAGGAAAGCGCAAAGATTTATGGCTTCCTGATGGCATGCATAAAATATCCGGAACTGCTTCGCATTTTACAGGCAGCAGGGTGATGCATCATGGAACCATCCTGTACGATTCAGATTTGAAAATGTTGCGGGGTGCTTTATTGTCTTCTCTCAAAATTAAGGATGTAAAAGGCATTCCATCGGTAGTGAGTCCGGTGAAAAACATCAAAACGTATTTGAAAGAAAGTCAGTTGAAAGTTTTTTCTGCATCAGACTTTTTCGACAAAATGATTGAACAAGTCGGAAAAGTTCTTGGTAGTCAGCATGTCGTGATTCCGGATGAACAGATGATAGCTGCAATTGAAACCTTAGCAAAAGATAAATACAGGCTTGAAAGCTGGAATAAAAGAAAGTAGTCTGTATAAAATTACGGTAAATCAATAATTATTTCGTGGCTGGTATAAGCACCGAGCACACCCGTACCATTTTCTATGTTACTGTATATTTGGACAGGCTCTGTAAAAAAAGTCTCGAAGACGTTCTCAGCACTTTCCTTTGTTTTAAAATAAAGATACATCTCTTTTGAAATACTCTGCAAGTTTACAATCAATTGTCTGGATCGTGAATCCGGGCCACCGGGTTGGGAGTTTCCTCCTCCATCTTCATCGTTTCCAGGATAAATATCATCTGACCAAGAGTACATTGTAGTCTCAAATTTTAATATTATTTTTTTTCCGTCATAAAATTCATCTGTGAAGGTGTAGTGCTTTTTTGCCATGTTGAAATCTTCTATAAAGCCCAATGGACCCTTATTTGGGTTATCAGAACCTTCAGGATAAAAGTATTCATATTCCTCCCAAACAATAGTAGTATCCGGAAAATGTAATAGGGAACGTATTCTAGCATTCAGGCGATAGAAATTTTCAACAACAGGAGGGTCTGCAATGGTAAGTGTTACTGTTAATGCTTTGGTGTAATCATATTTGCCCGAAGGAACATAGTCTTCACCATTAAATTCATATATTTCATCCTGAGTGGTTTGTGATGCAGTGTCAACAGATAGGATAACGGATTGTTTCGGTACGACTACTTCAGCCTGAACCCCTTCAATATTACCCATTTTTGCAATGACAAGTTTGACGATGTCATTGATGTTCGGCTGAACCGAACTTGTATAAATACCAAATTCTTTGTATTGCATTTTACCTTTTACTTCTCCATTGATGTAGATGTCAATGTCGGCATTGGGTATAAGTTCTATCCCTTCTTTATTGCTTAAAAAGAATTTACTCTTGGAAAGATGTATCTTGATGGTTGAATCCGGAGTAACCAATCCGTTTACTACCATCATGGGTTTCACCTCGCCTCCTTTGAATTCTATTTCTTTTTCACAGGAAACCATGAGCAATACTGCCATTGCTATAGTAAAAATCTTATAATATATTTTGTTGATTTGCATACTGATTTGTTTATTTGCTTACCATTTATAACTATAACTGATGGATGGAATAATGGGAAAAATAGATATTTGTATAAATTTTTTGTTGATTTCGTATGTGTCGGTAACAGGATCCCAGTTGTAGTCTTCTTTAGGTGTGACTAAAAAAGGATTATTATTGTTATAAGCATTATACACACTGATATTCCAGGTGCGGGTACCATATTTTTTCTTCTTATGGAAGTTTACACCTAAGTCTAAGCGGTGATAAGGATTGAAGCGATAGTTGTTTCTTCCGCTGATGTAGTCAGCATTACCATAAGTTCTGATAATTCTGCCGGACCCGTCATTTTCCGGCTCTTCCAAAACAATAAATTCCTGCATCGCCAATGTTCCGGTATTTCCTGTGGAATATACCCAAGTTCCGGCAACATCAAATCTTTCGCTGAACTTATGTGAGATAACTATACTGACATCATGTCGCCTGTCATATTTTGCAGGAAAAACCCTTCCAAAATTCAATTCTTGTCCCGGACGATTGAATAAACGTTCTGTTTTTGCCCAGGTATAACCAATCCATCCTGTCGTTTTCCCAAAAGATTTTTGGGCTAAAAATTCAACACCATAGGCCCAGCCATCACCCATAACTACTTTATCTTCCCATCCTGTGGATGAACCCAAAAAAGTGGCACCGTCCTTATACTCTATTAAGTTAGACATGGTTTTATAATAGCCCTCCACCGACAAATCCAGGATGTTCAATAAATTATAAAATACACCGGCTGAATATTGATGAGAATGCATGGGTTTGATTCTTTTCGTAACCGGCACCCACAAGTCTGTAGGCAAACTGACAGACGCATTGGAAAGCAAGTGAACATTCTGGTTCATAGCAGCATATCCTGCCTTGAAGGATAAATTATCATTGGCTAAAATACGCGCGCTGACTCTGGGTTGTAATGAGTGGTAGGTGTGTTTTTCCACATTGAATAGACCGTAATGTAGTCCGACATTCAGTTTGATTGCGTGGTTGATGGTGTAGTTGTCTTCAGCATAAAGATTGGTTTCATGGGAAAAGATATTTTTATCACCTATCAATGTATCTTGTTTATATTCGAGATTATTTTCTTTTATACTTAAACCAAAAACCGACACGCCCGGCTTAAATGTGTGATACGTATAATTAACGCCAAATTTCATTTCATGGTCGGGATGAGGCAAGTATTCAAAATCTGATTTTAATGTATAGTCTTCTATGCCTGTTTTATATCCGAGATTTATATTGGTTAATCCTTTATAGGTAGAATCCGGTGCTGTATATGAGTATTTTGATTCCATACCCACATCCATATCGAATCGGTATCGCGTATAAGCAGCCGTCGTATTCATAAACAGCTTATTGTTGATCATGTGACTCCAACGGGCTGAACTGACAATGTTTCCCCAGTTCCAACCTAATTTCATTCTTTCTGAACTTTCCGTATATTCTTGTCGATCGCCCTCACGTGTGTATTTGCTTCTAAAATTTGTATAAATGATATCATCACCCATATACAAACTTAGATACAGTCTGTCGTTATTCGTAAACTTATGATTTACCTTGGCATTCAAATCGTAAAAGTAATAACCAGCCGTTAACCTACCTTCTTCGTCTGTAAAGGCTTCTGCCATACCGAGCCATATAATGGGTTGTAACAATAAATCCGAATAAGTCCTTCTGGCGGAGATATTGAAAGTGGTTTTTTCCTTGATGATGGGTCCTTCTACATTGATTTTGGAAGATATGGCACCGATGCTTATATTGCCGTGAATCTTTTTATCATCTCCGTCATTCATCCTGACATCAATCACGGAAGATAGTCGCCCTCCAAACCTGGCGGGAAAATTACCCTTATAGAGCGTTACGTTTTTAATGGCATCAGGATTAAAAACAGAAAAGAAGCCCGCCATATGGTTGACATTATAAACCGGAATTCCGTCCAATAAAAATAAATTTTCATCCGGACCGCCACCCCTGACATACATGCCGGTAGAACCTTCAGATCCCGCTTGTACACCCGGTAAGAGCTGCAATGCTTTCACCAAATCGGCTTCACCAAAAAGGGTAGGGACCGTCTTGATTTGTGCAATAGGCACTTCTACCGCACCCATTTGAGTCGAGTGAACGCCAGTGATTTTTTGATGACCAATCACTGTAATTTCCTGTAAATCTGTTGACTCTTTAAAACGAATATGAATGACGGTATCCTTTTCTAAATTGAAATTGAATGATTGTGTGTGATATCCTACATAAGAATATTGTAAAGAAACCTCACCAGCGGGGAGGGTTAAGGAATAAAATCCATATACATTGGACACAGTACCTTTTCTGCTATTGAAATCATAGACCGATGCGTTGATTTGTGTTTCTCCACTTTTCTCGTCGGTTATATATCCGCTGACGGTATAATTTTGTGAACTGCTGTTGTGATAAACAAAGAGACAAATCAGCAAATAGAGGATTTTTTTCATATAAGTTTATTATAGCGTGTAAAAAGTGGATTTATTATTTGAATACGATTTCATTAATAACGTTGTGACCAACGTGTTTGTTTAGTGATTGTAGGATTTGTTCGCGGGAAATAAACAAATCGTGTCTCAAAACGGAAGAAGTGATGGTCACATACAATTTTTTGTTTTTAATGGATAACTCCCCGGTGTAATTCATGATGTTTTTTCCAAGCACTTTGGACCATGCATCAATGACTCTCTTTTCGTAGAGCGGTTTATCCAATTTGCTCTGCTTGAGAAATTGCTGAATAATATTGCCTAAAGTCTCTGTATTTCTACGTCGCATAGTAATTTTACATCATCGGAGTTTTATAATTTGGCCGATAAACGCTCCTTGCGTAAACGGTATATCATTCATTTTATATAAACTGATCAATTGAATACCATAAATCTGAGAAATGCCATAAAGGGTTTCACCGGGCTGTACTACATGAATGCGATTGGCGTAGGCAGCCTTTTTTTTCTTTTTAGAAAGATAAACGATATTTCCCGCTTTTAGTGGGGTGTCTGTTCCCACTTCATTGTATTTTCGCAATCGCTTTTCGGAAATTTGAAGTTCCTCGGCTAAAGATGCATAGCTATCATTTTCCGTAGCAACGACTATCTTAAGATAATTGGATCTATAAATGTTTCTTTCTGATCTGGTATGCAGGTCGGATTTGTGTTCGGTTTTAGCAGTGAACGATCTTTTCTTTTCCAGGTCATATTGATGGAGATCGTACCTTTCAATCAGGCTGATCAATTTTTGTGCATAAGAAGGGTCGGTTGCATAACCGGCATCTTTTAGTCCGTACGCCCAAGCCACGTAATCAGTAGGACTCAATAAAAAAAGCGAACTATACCGTGGACGATTCACTAAAAACAGGGAATGATCCTCATACGATTCATGGGCATGTTTGTATTTGCGGAAACATTCATTTTTTTCATCATCATCTTTATAAATCTTTCTTCCTGTCCAGTCGTGGCATTTAATTCCGAAATGATTGTTGGCTTCCGTAGCCAATATACCTCTTCCTGCTCCCGATTCCAGTAAGCCTTGAGCAAGGATGATGCTGGCAGGAATTTTATATGTTTTTTGCTGTCTGATGGCAATGGTGTGGAATTTTTCAATGTATGCCTGATAATCAGGGTTTAATGCCTGACTGAAACATGTGATGAAAAAGTTGAGTGCCAAAAAGAAGGTAAAAAGATACTTCACAGAAAAATTGATTTGTTTGTTCGTGCAAAGTTAATCTTTTTACCTATAATTGGGGTGGGTAAATCGTAAAAAAAAGACAAACAGAGAGGGCAAATTGTAAAAAGTTGATTCAAGCTTCTTTTATTCAGGCATCTTACTCAAACATATTTCTGAATCTTGTGAAGAAGTCTTTAGATGCAGAAGCAGTGGGCTGCATACGATTCGATTTAGCAAGTTTTTCCATCATCTCTTTTTCTTCTCCGGTTAATTTTTCAGGAATATACACACCGACACGTATCAACAGATCGCCGTTTCCATATCTGTTTACGCTTGGAAGACCTTTTCCGCGTAAACGCAATACCTTGCCGGGTTGTGTCCCGGCTGCAATATTGACTTTCACCCTTCCGTCGACAGTGGGGACTTCAACCGACCCGCCCAAAGTTGCCGTAGGTACGCTGATCAATAAATTGTATATCAAGTCATTTTCGTCGCGGATGAGTTCGGGATGTGCTTTTTCTTCAATCAGGATTAGCAAGTCGCCGTTTATACCTCCCCTGCGGGCAGCATTGCCTTTACCGCTCATCGAAAGCTGCATGCCTTCCGTGACTCCTGCCGGAATGTTGATCTTGATAACTTCTTCAGCTCTTAAGATGCCTTCACCATTGCAATGAGAGCATTTGTTTTGAATGATGGTGCCCTCACCCTCACAGGTCGGACATTCAGATTGGGTTTGCATTTGTCCGAGTATGGTGTTTTGCACACGCGTGACTCTACCGCTTCCGTTACAGGTAGTACAAGTAACGGGATTAGAACCATGTTCAGCGCCGGTGGCATTGCAATGCTGACAAGGTACGTATTTTTTGACTTTGATCTTTTTCTCAACTCCTTTGGCTATTTCAGCCAATGAAAGTGTTACCCTAACCCTCAAATCAGAGCCTCTTCTAACGCGTGTACCCCTACGAGAACTGCCACCAAAGCCAAAATCTCCAAAGCTGCTGAATCCGCCAAAACTGCCAAAATGACCACCGAAGATATCGCCGAATTGTGAGAAAATATCTTCCATCGACATACCTCCACCACTAAAACCACCGGCTCCACCGTTTAATCCGGCATGACCAAATTGGTCGTAACGCTGACGTTTTTGGCTGTCGCTCAATACCTCATAAGCCTCGGCTGCTTCCTTGAATTTTTCTTCAGCAGCCTTGTCACCCGGATTTTTATCCGGATGGAACTCAATGGCTTTTTTACGATATGCTTTTTTTATTTCATCTGCCGTAGCGCTTTTGCTTACGCCCAGCACTTCGTAATAATCTCTTTTCGACACTTTTTGTTTTGATTGTTAATTGGTTTTTATTCTCCTACCACTACTTTGGCAAAGCGGATGACTTTTTCGTTTAAGGTATAACCTTTTGCAACGCAGTCGATGATTTTACCTTTTGCATCCTCATCCTCTACAGGGAAAGTTGTAACTGCCTCATGCAGGTCGGTGTCAAAGATTTCATTTTCAGTCTTGATTTCCTGAACACCATTTTCTCCCAGAAAAGCTAAAAATTTGGTGTAGATTAAATCCACTCCTTCTTTGACAGCTTCTACATCCGAAGCAGATTCCATGGCTTGCAATGCCCTTTCAAAATCATCAATCAGTGGCAGTATGTTTTTCAATACGTCCTCGCCTCCATATTTGATTAAATCTGACCGTTCTTTCAAACTCCTTTTTCTGAAGTTGTCAAACTCAGCCATCAACCTGAGGTTTTTATCTTTTAATTCCGATACTTCTTCGTTCAGACTCTCTATTTCTGCTTTTATTTGTTCTGCTGCATCTTCAGTGCTTAATTCTTCTTGTACAGCTTTATGTTCTTTTTGTGTGGCTTTTTTCTCTTTTGCTGTTTGTTCAGTCTTTTTCTCTTGAGCCTTTGTATTTATTTCAACTTTTTTCTTGGTCATCGCTATCGATAAATTGTTCTTAATAATTAAAAAATGACAAATTGCCATTAGTCAAAAAAACTGCCAATACAAATTATTACTTGTTTTGGCAGTTCTATGCTGTAATTTTGTCAGATTGCGTACTGTTTTTATCTTTTACGTGTTGAATTTACTTTTTGCTGAGCCAGTTAATGAAGTTTTCTGTACTTTCATCAAAAGTATAGGCATTGTTAATGGGGTTACCATGGGTATCTAACATCACATAGAAAGGTTGTGCATTGGAACCGAACTTATAGCGTTGCAGATAACTCCATTTGTCACCAACTGTACGGATCTTTCTGATCTTGCCATTTTCCTCAACAGTATATGGTTCTTCCAAAGATGTTTTGTCATCTACGAACAAGGTGATAAGCACGTAATTGTTTTCCAGCATTTCTTTCACCTTGGGATGCGTCCATACCGATGCTTCCATCTTTCTGCAGTTTACACAACCATATCCGGAGAAGTCAACCACTACGGGCTTCTGATGCTGGGCGGCGTAAGCCATTCCCAGGTCATAGTCTGAAAACTTGGCATGTACTTCATCATCATATAAATTGAAATCCTGGGTATATAAAGGAGGTGCAAAGGCGCTGATAGCTTTGAGAGGAGCACCCCATAAGCCGGGAACCATATATATCGCAAAAGAAAGGGAGATGATTGCCAGGAAGATACCTAACACCGAAGTGTGTTTTGTTTCGCTGTCATTCGGAAATCTGATTTTTCCGAGCAGGTAAATTCCCAACAAGGCAAAAATCACTATCCAAAGGGCGATAAAGACTTCTCTGTCCAATATTCTCCAGCCGTATGCCAAATCGGCTACGGACAAGAATTTCAGTGCAAAAGCCAATTCCAGGAAAGCCAATACCACCTTTACCTGATTCAGCCAGCCACCAGAGCGAGGCATATTTTTCAGCAGGGAAGGGAAGAAGGCAAAGAAAGTAAAGGGAATAGCCAATGCTATGGCAAACCCCAACATGCCAATGGCAGGTGCGAGTAACGATCCGGTTGTCGAAACTTCAACCAGCAAGGTGCCTATGATCGGACCTGTGCAGGAGAAAGACACCAACACCAGGGTAAAAGCCATGAATAAAATATTCAAAAAGCCTGTGGTGGAGTCGGCTTTCGCATCCAACTTGGTTGACCAGGAAGCAGGTAGCGTGATCTCAAAAGCCCCAAAGAAAGAAATGGCAAACACCACCAACAGAGCAAAGAACAACAGATTAAATATTGCATTGGTGGACATGCTGTTGAGGGCGCTGGCACCAAAAATCACCGTAATTAAAATACCCAAGCTGACATATATGATGATGATGGCCAAACCATAGAGAATAGCATCCCTCCTACCCCGGGTTTTCTTTTCCGACCTTTTCAGGAAGAAGCTGACCGTCATAGGGATAATGGGCCACACGCAAGGCGTAAATAAAGCTATGAATCCGCCAATGATACCGGCTATAAAGATGTACCACAAAGAAGCATCACCGGAAGTGCCGGTTTGTGAACCAAAAGCCCGCAACTCTTCTATCACCGGATGCCAATAATCTGTAACAGCAGCTTCCGCAATTTGTTGTAACTCTGATTGCTCCGCAGATATTACAGTGGTTTCGGTAGTTTCAGCAGTAGTTTGGGCTTGTTTGTCTGCGGTTAAAGTCTTGGCGGGTGTAGCAGCCTGTTCAGCGCCGACAGCAGGAAGTTTGGTAGTTCCACTTCTTAACGAAAACTCGTCTTGTTCAGGTGGCAGACATTGCTCATCATCACAAGCCATAAACTCCACATAACCTTCGATTTTTACCTGAGCTGCATTTTTGAATTTTACCTTTTGCACGAATAAAGCCTCTTTGGAATACCAGGATAAATGCATGTTGAAGTTCTTATCAAAAACCTTTGTCAATCCAGATTTTGAAATGACATTTCCGTCCAATTCAACATCCTGTAAAGTCTCATATACAAAGCGGGTAGGGCGTGGACCACCTTCCGGAATATCCATGCCGTACATATGCCATTTGCCTTCTATACCGGCTTTGTGAATGATCTCTCCACTTGTTTTGCCTGTAATTTTTAGTTCGTGCGACCAACTTACCGGCTCAAAAATTTGTCCGGTCAGCAGGGTGGTCATCCACGCCAGAACGATTAAAAACTTGAATCTTTTCATCATGACTTTTTAATTTCCGACAAAACTAATCAATTCTATGAATATATGAATGAATGTTCATGTGTATTTTAAAATTCTTAACAAAATGGGGGGAGAGGGGGATGGATTAGCTTTTTTCTCCATTATTCTTAAAATAATTTTGTCTATTCAATCTTCCAAGCATCAAAATATGGAAATACAGAAATTCCATTACTTCTTTTTTGTACAGTATTTCCTGCGTACACCACAAATCCGGTTTTAGTATCAGATAATTGCATCCATTTCGCTATGTTTGTAAAGTAATTTGGAATTACGGTTTGACCGGATTTCATTTCTATGGGTATTAGCTTATCTGACTTTTCTAGAAGCAAATCAATTTCCAATCCTGTACTATCCCGCCAGAAAAAAAGATTATTTGACTTTCCTTCATTGAATCTTTTTTTTAGCATATCGCTTATTATCAAATTTTCAAACAACGCCCCTCTGAAAGGATGAAGTGCCAGCTGTTCCGGATTTTCAATTCCAAGCAGTGCACACGCAAGTCCCACGTCGTAAAAATAGAGTTTGGGCATTTTTACTATTCTTTTGTTGTAATTTTTGTGGTAAGGTTGCAGACGGAATACAATAAAACTTGCTTCCAAAACCGAAAGCCAAGAATCTATCGTTTTGCTATCTACCCCGACTTCTACCGACAAAGCACTCATATTCAACAACTGCCCGATACGTCCGGCACAAAGTTTCAAAAAACGCTCAAAAGTATACAGATTTCCAATGTTTTTTATTAATCTTACATCTCGCTCCACATAAGTGCGAATATAGTTGGCATAAAATCGGGATATATTCAAATTTTCAGCATATAATGCCGGATATCCACCTTTGAAAATTAACTCATCTGCCTTAGTATCAGGCTCATTGATTTCATTAATTGATAATGGCAGCAAGTATAAATAACCCACTCTGCCGGCTAAACTCTGTGAAATATTTTCTTGCAACAAAAAATTGTTTGACCCCGAAAGAATAAATAATCCCCGTTCCGAAGTTTCATCCAATATTTGCTGCAGATATGAGAATAGTGTTGGAACTCGTTGAATCTCATCTAATATAGCACCCTGTGGATAATTGGATAGGAAACCGCGTGGGTCTTCAGTTGCATATTGTCGCATATCCGGATTTTCCAAACTGACATACGTTTTTTCATGAAAAACCTTTCTAATTAGTGTAGTTTTACCCGACTGACGAGGTCCCACAACTACTGCTGCCCTAAAATCACGAGCAAGGCTTTGTAATTCTTTTTCAGCTGTTCTTTGTATCATCACGTATTTCTTTTGTGTTAGTAGATGGTGCAAATATACAATTTCGGAATTGAATTCCGAAATTGTAAGGTGTATTTTTTTAATCTAATGCAGAATCCAATCCAGGAACTGGCGGTGTCTCATAAGTACCCAACTGCTGTACTTCGACTTCGCTCAGTAACCACGTTACTTTCGATATTCGGGCTCAGTCACATACTTCAGTATGCTCCTTCGCCCTCAATCTCAGTGCCCTGCATTTAGACACTTCTAAGGCACTTTACAATTTTTGCTTGAACATTTTCTTTTGAGACAGCCCCCTTTTTATCACCATTTACCTGATTTTGTAGGACCTTCGTGCTTAATGATCCCTGCATTAGTCATTTTTTTGATGTGATATTTTATGCCATTAATGGTAATTCCAATAATTTGAGCTAACTCCCTTTGAGTTATTTCCGGTTTTTCCTCCATTATTCTCAAAATAATTTCTTGGGTAGTTTCTTGGGTAGTACCATCCGTTTCTTGGGTAGTTTCTTGGGTAGCACCATTCGTTTCTTGGGCTTTTCTTGGGTGTTTCTTGGACTTTTCTTGGGTGTTTTCTGCTCCGAAACCCTTTTCCAAATACTTCTCTGAAACATTTTCTACTACCCTAAAAGCCGTTACTAACGAAAAATCAAATACTGCTTTTCCGTTATCATTTTCAACCAACTCTTTTTGTACCCGATACACACCACGGCTAAATCTATTGACGTAGCCTAATACTTTCATTGCTTCTGCAATAAACGGGTTTCGGTAGTCGCTGACATTCGGAAAGTTTTCCGGAGTTACTTTTCCATACAATCCACCGGGATTTTGCACCTCAATTCGGTTATCGTATTCATAGAATTGAACGGGTGCATTGGTTTCATAATCACGGTGCATAAGGGCGTTTTGTTAAAATTTTCTCTTCTGCTCCTGTAGCCACGCTTTTCCTTGGACCGACCCTTACCCAAATACGCCCCCGATAACGTACAGGTGGAAACTCGGAAGGCTGTACTTCAACAACCAACAGGTCAGCATCGTTGAAAGTAAATTTCTCTACGGTCATAACCGGCTGTGGCAGGATATTTCCGTCAGTGCGGATATTGGATATTTTTAGTAGCAGTTTGTCGTCCACTTTTAATCCCGATAATTTTCCGTTATCGTGTGCCCCGATGATTAAATAGCCGTTCTTTTCGCTTCCTGAAACATCGTTGGAAAAAGCACAAATAGCTTGGCAGAACTTATCCATATCGTTAGTGGATATGGTACGTTCTACGTGTGAGTTTTCTGTAGCGGAAAGAAAATATTGGATTACGCTTTTTGTTATCATTTTTACTTAACTATTTAGTTGATTTCTTTTTGCTTATAAGAAGAAAAATGTAGTTTATCCATCTCATCAATTATCTGTAAGGAACTATTTGCAAGAATTTTTAAATCTTTTTCTGAAATATAAAAACCATCTTGTTGGTTATGTGCATTACCGTGCGAGTGAGTATCTGTAATCTTAATAATTATATCCAAATTGTATTTTAACAATTCTTTTGTTTTATCATCATAAGTGGTTAGATCAATATCTTCGCGATATTCTTTTAAACCTGGGCTACGTGAACTATCCTTTTTGTTCTTTTGCGATATTCGTGAAAACTTGAACGATAGAAAAGTTTCTAAAACTCGACGAATAAAGTTGGGAAGATACAGTTTTACTTGGTTATAATCTGCATTTTCGTTTTCAGCAAAATCAATAATTTTTTTGAGCATGTAATAATAGGGGGTTTCAAAATTTTGCAATTCTTCCGGCAGCGACACTAGACTGTTATCGTCAAGAAATAACGTGTTTGGGTTTTTTACATTTGCATTGAAAAATTTTAGAAAAAGAAAGTTGTGACTCATCACGATTAACTGTCTTGTATTTTTAAAAAAATCTTTGATTAAAATGGCTGTACTGTATAGTCTGTTTTCATCGAGGCTTGATATGGGATCATCGATGATGACAACAGATTTCTTTTGTTCTTCAATTGAATTTACTTCATTTTCATATTTACTTAAAAAGTATGAAAAAGCTAAAGCTGTTTTTTCTCCCTCGCTAAGAGAGTTTCTAATTTTATTCTTTTCAGTATTATTATAACTAATTGTTATATTCTCGAAATCCGAATCGGAAATATCGATTGTAAAATGGTCTAAACCCAACTTAAGCAAGTATTTTTCAATTGTTTTCGACTCTATTTTTATTTTTTTGATTTCCTGACTTAACCTTTGATTCAAAAATTTTATCCCTTTTTCTGAATCTCCATTGATTTCTTCGATTTTTTGTAGTGTATTTTTGTACTTTGCTAAATTTCCTTTTTCCTCGTTATTAAATTGTAAAATTATTAAATCGATATAATTATTCTTGATGTTGTCGACAATTTCATTCTCATCTAATTTTTTTGATTCAAGGATTTTTATATCAGACTCTATTTTTTGTTTTACTATCTTTATCTCTTCACAATAGTTTGTGATTTGATTTATAGCTTCAGGGTTAATTTTTTTAGCTGATTTAATATCTTGACTTTTTTCTTCTAAGGCATCAATAATGCCTTGAATAGCATTTTCTACATTTACTTTAATAACATTATCGAAATTGTGTTCTTGCAATAATGTATAGTATTTTTTTCTTATGTTTTTAAATGTTTTTATGAGATCTTTTTGCTTGGCAATATTCGATAGAGAATCCTTTAAACTTCTGATAACTCTATTAATATTATTGCTGAATTCTTCGTAAGATGTATCAAAGTATGCTTCATAATCAGATAACAATTTATCCAATGTCAATGTAAGATCTGTATTGCATAACGGACACAGTTTCTTTTCCTTGTCGTTTTTTTGAATTTTACAAAGAATATCTTTGCCAAACTTATACCATGTTGATACGTTATTTTTGTAATTGTCTTCTTCAAATAGGTTTTTTACGGTTGCTATTTTTTGTTCTAAAGCCACTTTAGATAAGTGTGCAATATTTGTACTTAAGATATTTTGAATGTTATCAAAGTCAATGTGTGGTCTGTCTATATCAATTTCTTTAAGTTTTGAAATATCCTCTTTAAATTCAGATTGTTTTTGGCTTAGTAGATAATCATCTTTTAGTCTTTTAAGATTTTCCTCAATTTCATTTGTTGGTTTTTTAGGAAGATGTGTTTTTAATAAATCAGGGTAAGTCAAGCGTTTGCCTTGTATAAGTTTATTAAATTCCTTTTTGTATGTGTCTTTGGAGCTTTCATACAAATCATTTAAATGATTTTTTGTTTTTTCTAAGTCTAATAGTTCCTTTTCGAGATTAGCTATACAGTCTTGTATGTCCTTAATCTCTTTATTTATCAGTTGTGCTGTGTGTTTCGAAAATCTCTTTGCTTTGCCACGTGTGCCATCAAATATATGTTCGGCAACAAAATGTGTATTGAAAACAAAAATCTCTTTATTATGAGATTGTTTTGCAGGATACTTTATTGTATTTTTGTCGCTTAAGAGTATCTCAATATAACTATTGTCATCTTTTTTTAAATCATCATATAACGCTTTTTTCTGCTCTTCACTGATGAATGTTTGATTACCATAAAGAGACATAGCGTTCGAAATAGTTGTTTTCCCACTTCCATTGAATCCGAACACTATATTTGTATTTGTATCGCCGTAGGTAAAATCAATTTCTTGTGAGAACTGTTCAAATTTTCCAATCCCACGAATGTTATTTATTTTTTTTATTTCCGCCATATCTTCCAAAATTAATATATTTTAAAATCAAGTATACTGAATGACAAAGTGGTAATTAATAATCCACATCAACCAATCACCACCGTTTGTAAATTCATATCCATCACTCATCTGCCCACATCTCACACTGTTTAATCACGGTTTGTAACGCATCTTCAACGCCTTCGGGTGGATAGTTGTATTTTTTAAGTAATCGTTTTACAAGTCGGCGCATTCCGGCACGAGCACCTTCTTTTTTCTGCCAATCAATTGTGCGATTAGAACGAAGGGCATCAGTTAGTTCTTTAGTAATGGCGATTAGCTCATCGTTATTATAAAAATCTTTCACGGCACTTGGTTTGGTGAGTGCATCATAAAAAGCCTTTTCTTCTTTTGAGAGTCCTAAGTCGTCGCCGCCTTTTTCGGCTTGTGCTATTTCGTGAGCCATTTTCAGTAGTTCTTGAATAACTTCCTCGTTCGTGAGTAAGCCTTTCAAGTAGTTGCTCATTACACGCGACATCATTTCTGAGAATTTTTCGGACTGAACCACGTTTGTACGGTTGTAAATAGTTATTTGTTCAGCTAATAGCTTTTTTAGCAATTCAATAGCCAAATTTCGTTCTTTCATTCGTGCAATGTCTTCCAAAAACTTGGGGTCGAATAGTGAGAACTCTTCTTTAACGTCTGAAAACAAATTAATAACACCTTGGCTTTTTATGCTTTGTTTTAGTAGTTCATTAATTCGTTCGTTGATTTCTTTGAAAGACAACTTACCTTTTGCACCAATCCGATTGAGCAAAGTGCGTACTGCTTCAAAAAATGCCGCCAGATAACGTTCTTTTTCATTGAGTAAACTACGACAAAGCGTTAACGATTGATGTAGCAAAAGTGCTTCTTTTAAGAAGGCTTGTTTTTGTTCTTCTTTATCCAGACTACTCAAAAAATTGACTGCACCTGAAATTAATTTTGCTCTATTAAAGTCGCTTTCAAACTGGAAGTTGGCAAATTTATAACCATGCAGTAAATCTTGACATACTTCCAATTTTTCACGGAATTTTGGCAATGCGGTTTCACTGATATTGGTATTGCCATAATTTTTTTTGTCACGAACGGTGTAATCGCTCATTGCTTGTTTCAGGGCTTTGGCTATTCCTACATAATCAACCACCAAACCACCTTCTTTTTCACCAAATACCCGATTAACCCGTGCAATAGCCTGCATCAGATTATGCCCTGACATGGGTTTATAAACATACATAGTTGCTAATGAAGGAACGTCAAAACCTGTAAGCCACATATCCACTACGATGGCGATTTTCATCGGGTCGTTGTTGTCCTTAAATTTTCGAGCAAGTTCTTTTCTGTAGGTTTTATTGCCGATAATATCGTGCCACTCTTCCGGGTCGTTATTGGTAGAGGTCATTACCACTTTCACTTTCTCGTTCCATTCCGGTCGCTTTTCAAGAATAGTTTTATAAATCTCAATTCCTATTGTACGAGAATATGCCACAATCATAGCCTTTCCGGTAAGTTCAAATTGACGATAGTTTTCATAATGTGAAATAATATCATCGCATAATGAATCGATGGTTTCAGGTGCACCAAGTAAGCTGTCCATTTTGCCCAAGGCTTGCTTACTTTTTTGAACCAAATATTCCGGTACTTCTTCAGCAACCACGTCGTATTCTCTGTCTATTTCTTCCAATAATTGTGGGTCTAACTTAATATTGATAACCCGTGACTCGTAATAAACCGGACGAGTTGCACCGTCTTCCACGGATTGTGTCATATCATACACATCAATATAATCGCCGAAAACTTCACGCGTGTTACGGTCTTTCAACGAGATAGGCGTTCCTGTAAAACCGATGAATGTGGCATTGGGTAGATTATCTCGAATTATTCGGGCAGTGCCTATAGATACTTTTCCGGTTACAGGGTCAATTTTCTCTTCAAATCCGTACTGACTGCGATGTGCTTCATCAGCCATCACAATAATATTTTTGCGCGAAGAAAGAGCCTCGTCCGCTTCTTCAAATTTTTGCATTGTGGTAAAGAAAATCCCATTTGCTTCACGTCCTGCCAGCATTTTCTTTAAATCTTCCCTGCTTTCGGCTTGTTGTGGTGTTTGACGAAGAAATGGTGCACAGCGAGCGAATTGTCCGAAAAGTTGTTCGTCCAAATCGTTGCGGTCGGTTATTACTACGATGGTAGGATTGGGTAAGGCTTGTTGTAACAATCGGGCATAAAAAACCATTGAAAGCGACTTTCCACTTCCCTGTGTATGCCAAAATACACCTGCTTTTCCATTAGTTTTGGTGGCTTCAACCGTTGATTCAATAGCTTTTTTTACTGCAAAGTATTGATGATAAGCGGCTAGTATTTTTACATTTTGAGTGTCTTCTTTCGAAAAGCAAATAAAGTTTTTTATAATCTCCAATAATCTGCTTTTTTCGAGCATTCCTTCAAAAAGTACATTAAAAGCGGCATGCTGCGTGTTTTCATAACTTCCGTCGGTGGTTTTCCATTCCATAAAGCGGTCTTCACCCGCGGTAATTGTTCCTGCTTTTGAGTAACTCATGTCACTTAAAATACAGAAAGCATTATAAACGAAAAATGATGGGATTTCCAACAAATAATTGCGAATTTGCCGATAGGCTTCGGAATTATCCGTTTGTTCACGTGAAGGTGATTTCAGTTCAACAACAACCAAGGGCAAACCGTTAACAAACAGCACAATGTCTGGTCGTTTTTCCGATTTTTCCGCAAAAGTCCATTGGTTGGCAACGCAAAATCTATTTCGCTCAGCATTCTCATAATCAATTAAATTGACAATGGTGCTTAGTTGCTCTTTTCCATTGTAATATGAAATATCAATACCATTTTGCAGATAATCCATAAAAATCTCGTTTTTCTGCACCAAGCTTCCTGTTTCAATGTTTTTGAGTTTATAAAGAGCCTCTTTAATAGCTTCCGATGATTGTTCGGGATTTACCATTTGAATTGAATAAAGCAAATCATCCTCCAATAGCGGATTTTGATAATCTCGTGCCACATCAGGGCCGTAATAATGCGTGTAACCTAATTGCCCACTAAGTAATTCTAACAAGGCATTTTCTAAATGTGCTTCGGAAAAAGACATAGCCAAATAGTTGTTTATGTTGATTTTATACAAAAGTAGTTATTTTATCAGAATGTGCGTAAATTTTAGATAAGAAAAGATAAATGATAATTTAGCGAATTAAATTTCAATTTCTTCAACGGAAATTTCGCCGGACATAAGTTTGGGTAAAAGAGTGTCGCGAAGTTGGGATAGTTTTTCATTTTCTAATCCATTTCTTTGAATAGCATTTGTTGTGTTACACGCTATTAAATTAAATTCTGAAAGCAAGTCTTTTGGCGGAATAATCATTAGCTCTGTATTAATTAAATTATTCAAATCTAAATTCTTTATTCCTGTTGTCCCATTTTCGTATGTAAACATCACACCTTTCTCATATAAAAAATTCAAATAATAGTAAATGAATAACGAGAGTTCCTTTTGTGAAGTAAGAGCACGACAAAAGTTTGTGCAAATTAATCCTTTATCATATCTTTCAATGATTGAATTTGATATAAAACAACATCGACCTGTTGATTGTGTAGGACTTCCGCCAGATATTTCAATTACAATATCGTTTGAGTTTAGCTGTTTTTGTAAAAAGTTTTTTTCTAAAATATAACGTGTTGGCATTTTACCTTTATAACCGTATTTTATGCTCGGGATGTCAGCACCTCTAATACAATACACTTTCTGTGTGTAATTTCCCACTAAGTTATCTTTTCCCCAATCACCACTTAAAGTTTTTTCTATGTAGTTTGAGATAGTACTAACTTTCCATCCTTTCGGTATTCTACCAAGCTCACTATCAACGAATTCACCATCTTGAAACGGCTCAAAATCTACAAACCAAGATTTAAAAAGTGCTTGCGCCTGCAGCTCTAAATTATCATTTATCTGCTTATTAACTCTGATTTTTTCGTCTAAAACACAAAGGATATGTGAAATTTTCCTTTGAATTTCCAAAGAAAAATCAGGAACCGAATATTGCATTATTGA